>Ga0180216_1000070_pt1 | contig 135075 bp, 145 predicted proteins | sample eDN3rd37CBELigMG_FD_128879 | JGI IMG/M metagenome (GOLD analysis project Ga0180216, IMG submission 128879) | Enriched Miracle-Growth compost microbial communities from Emeryville, California, USA - eDNA 3rd pass 37_C BE-Lig MG (version 2)... ... | reverse complement strand
TAAAGGTTGGTTGGTCTGCTCCCAGTATTTTCATAAAGCTGAGGAAGGAAGGATTGATACCGACTGGCGGCCAGGTCCGCGATAGTCTGTTTCAACTGGCTGGCTCAACGGAATCTACCGGTATCGACTGCCGCGGCCCTTCATGAGCATGCATGCAACCAAGGCGACCAGTCCGACGGATGCCCAGGCGGATGTTGTGCCGGGGTTTTCTCGTGCGTACTGCACAGCACGTTGACCATGTTCACGTGCGCCTTCGGCCAGCACATTCACAGCGTCTTTCTTGGACGCAAGGGCGTCATCGGTTGCGCCGGATAGATTGCCGAGATGATCTGACAGTCGGGACGATAGGCTGCTGATTTCCTTGCGCAGTGCGTAGATTTGTTCGGAAAGCATGCCTTCGGTGGTCTGTGCCATTTCATTCTCCTTTTTGATTACCAGGAGAGAACGGGAATGTGCATTCAATTGTTCCATTCAAATTAAGCGGGCGAGAGCGCTGGTGTGCTCGCTAAAGGCTCTGTGTTTGATGATGCAGTATTAATTGCCAAACGTCCGATGAACCAACATACGCAGAGCTACAATTCGCGTGATATAAAGGTTCACCTGCGCGCCGCGCCTCAACTACGTATGTAATCGCAATGCAATGGCTATCTTCGGCCAGCGTCATGTCGTGCATCAGAACATTTTCCCACCTCGGTACGTCTTTCAAACTCTCCAGAATGGATTTGTGACCGAGAGTTCCTACGGATGGCAGGACCATCAATGCTTGCTGGTGTAAGTGCTGCACATAAAAAGACACGCCTTCCAGCCAAAATCCTCTTTCCAAATCCCAAATTGCTTGAGCGTGCATGACTAGCTCCTTTCGGGAACGAACAGCGCGGCAGCAGAAAAGTTGCCTAAGCGAGGTAAAAAACCATGTTTGATCGTCTCTTTCGGATCGCTACCGATGTTGTGACTGCGCCGATAGCTGTCGCGGCAGATGTCGCCACCCTTGGCGGGCCGGTCAATGACCGCGATGAACCATACACCCTGACCAAGGCTCGGCGCATTGGAAGCAATGCCGCCAAAGTCGTTGACACGCTCGCGTCCTGACCGTCGCAGCACGGAAGCTGCTGCCTACCGCAAGCTTTACAAGACCGCACGATGGCAACGCTTACGTGAGCGGCAACTGACTGCACATCCGCTCTGCGCCTACTGCTTGCAGCAAGAGGACGTCACGCCAGCAACGGTGTGTGACCATCTGCGGCCACATAAGGGCGACGAGGCGTTATTCTTCGACCCCGACAACCTCCAAAGCCTGTGCGCACCCTGCCATGACCGCATCAAACAACGTGAAGAGCTCGGGCAGGAAGTTGTTCGGTTTGGACCCGACGGGTGGCCGGTCGGCTAACCACCCTGGGGGCATCGAAAAGTCCGAAAGCCAACGAATCCCGGACCAGCGGGGACCGACAGCGCACGCATCTGCAATTCAAAACATGACCCCATAAGGATTTCATTCCATGGCAAAGCCGAGAAATCCCCTCGGCAAAGCGAAGGTCGAGGGTCGCGACAAAATCAATGCCGGGCGGTACAAAAACCGCGCGGAACCGGCCGCAAATGGCCCTCTTGGGGCTCCTCCCGTCTGGTTGAAGGATAGCGCCGATATCAAGGCGAAGTCGGCCTGGAAGCTTTTCGCCAAAGAGCTGCCGTGGCTAAATGAATCGCATCGAACACTGGTCGGTATGGCCTCGACTATTCAGGGCCGCATCATGGCCGGGCAGGAAGTTGGTGTGCAGGCAATGAACCTGCTTCGCCAGATGCTTGGCCAGATGGGTGCGACGCCTGCTGACGCGTCCAAGGTGGCGGCACCTGAAGAGGGCGAAGAAAAGGATGATCTGCTTGACTGATATGCCTGCGCTGGAGCGTGTGAGCGCTTATGCGCAAGCTGTCATTGATGGCAGAGAAGTTGCTGGCCCTCACGTTCGCAATGCTTGTCGCCGCCATTTCGACGATCTCGAACACGGGCACGAGCGCGGGCTGTACTGGGACGACGATGCTGCTGATCGCGTGTTTCGGTTCTTCGAAGGGCGGCTGAAGCTTTCTGAAGGCCAGTTTGAAGGCAAGCCGTTCAAGTTGCATGCCTCGCAGGCTTTCAAGCTTGGTTCGCTCTTCGGTTGGAAACGGGCCGACGGTTCGCGGCGCTTTCGTCGCGCCTACATCGAGGAAGGCAAGGGCAACGGTAAGTCGCCGTTTGCTGGCGGTGTCGGTCTATACGGTCTGATCGCGGACAAGGAGGCTGGCGCGCAGATTTATGCTGCGGCTGCCAAGAAGGAGCAGGCGGGAATTCTCTTCCAGGATGCCGTTAAAATGGTTCGCGCCGCTCCGGCACTGGTCGAACGGTTGAAGTTCAGCGGCGGTATCGGGCGCGAGTTCAATATCGCGCATCACAAGTCGCAATCGTTCTTTCGTCCGATCTCGAAGGATTCCGGCAAGTCTGGCTCCGGTCCGCGACCGCACTTCGCGCTTTGCGACGAGGTGCACGAACATCCCGACCGCACAACGATGGAAATGCTTGAGCGCGGCTTCAAGTTTCGTCGCCAGCCTCTGCTGCTGATGATTACGAACTCGGGCAGCGACAGAAACAGCATTTGCTGGGAAGAGCACGAGCATGCCGTCAAGGTTGCAGCAGGGACACAGACGCCGGATGAGGATTTTACCTATGTCGGCGAGGTGATCGACGACACGACGTTTTCCTATGTCTGTGCGCTGGACAAAGGCGACGATCCGCTCAAGGACGAAACCTGCTGGAAAAAGGCCAACCCGCTTCTCGGCGTTATCCTGACGCAGGAATATCTGGCCGGCGTTGTCGCTCAGGCAAAGCAGATGCCAGGCAAGTTGAATGGCATTCTCCGGCTGCATTTCTGCTGCTGGACCGATGCCGACAAGGCATGGATGCCGCGCGAGACCGTCGAAAGCGTAATGGACGATTTCGATCCTGAAGTCGAACATGAAGACAAGCCGGTTTTCATGGGCGTCGACCTATCCGGCAGCAAGGACATGACTGTGCTTGCGTGCGTTGTTCCTACTGGCTTCAAGGAAATGGAGCGGGAAGACGGATCTACCGTCAATTTGCCGACGTTCGATGCGTGGATTGAAGCTTGGACGCCAGCCGACACGCTGGAAGCGCGAGAACAGGCTGACAAGGCGCCATATGCGCTCTGGGTAAAGCAGGGTTGGCTGAATGCCCCGCCGGGCAAGCGAATTCGATATGACTTCGTAGCCTCGCGGGTACAGCAACTCGATCACGCCTTCGATATCAAGGCCATCGCCTACGACCGATATGCCTACGACAAGTTCCGCGAGGAAGTCGAAGCGCTCGGGTTGGACATTGAACATGTCGCACACCCGCAGGGCGGCAAGGTTCGGGCACGTCCCGAGCCAGCAAAGGTAGAAGCCGCAAAAGCTGCTGGCTTACCGCCGCCGCAAGGCTTGTGGATGCCGGGTTCGGTTTTGGCGCTCGAAGACATGATTATCGATGGTCGCATCCGCTTGCGGCGCAATCCGGTGCTCATGACCGCCCTGATGGGTGCCACCTTCGATCATGACCCGCAAGACAACCGGTGGTTCGTGAAGACGAAGGCGTCCGTGCGTATCGACGCTGCTGTCGCTCTGGCAATGGCGGTTGGTGTGGCGATGGACACACCGATCGAACCAGCCGACATCGACGACTTCGTCAACAACATGATCACTATAACCTGGTAGGAGTGCCCATGGGCCTTTTGACTTGGGTCGGGAAGCCTTTCGGGCTTCTTTCTGGCCCATGGCGCGCATTCTTTGGAATGTCGACGACGAGCGGCGAGACGGTCACTTATGAGCACGCCATGCAGCTTGATGCTGTCTGGGCGTGTGTGAACCTGATTTCCAATGCCGTGAAAACGCTGCCCTGCAATGTCTACAAGGGCGATGGCGTTGACGTCGACCGCGAGAATCCGCTGTATGAATTGCTGCACGACTTGCCAAACCTTGATGACAGTGCGTCAGATTTCTGGGGTATGGCTGCCCTTTGCCTCTGCCTTGATGGCAATTTCTTCGCCGAAAAGAAGAAAAATGGCGATCGGCTGGTAGCGTTGAACCCGTTCAATCCCCTTTGCGTAGATGTGAAGCGCGATGACCGGAACAACCGCTACTACGAAGTGACCGAGCAGTATAAAAACGGTAAGAAGGGCGGCGTTCGCAAAATCCGCGAAGAAGACATGCTTCATGTCCGCGGATTGGTCATGCCGGGCTGTGATCGTGGGCTTTCGCCAATTGCTGCACAGCGCAATGTAATCGGTAATGCTATGGCCGGCGAGAAAACGTCTGGCCGCATGTTCAAGAACGGCATGATGGCTTCGGTCGTCTTGTCCTCCGAACAGGTTCTGAAAGCCGAACAGCGCAAGCAGATTGCGGAATCGCTACATGCATTCGCCGGCGCCGACAAAGCAGGCGGGATCGCCGTGCTGGAGGCGGGTCTGACACCGTCACAGATTACCATCAATCCAAAAGATGCGCAGATGCTTGAGACGCGGCAGTACAGCGTCGAGCAGATCTGCCGCATTTTCGGCGTTCCGCCTGTCATGATTGGCCATGCTGCGAATGGCACAACGACTTGGGGCAGCGGGATTGAGCAATTGATCCTGCAGTTCACCAAGACCTGCCTCACGCCAATGCTCAGAAGCATTGAATCCGCGATCTACCGCGACTTGCTTGATGCAAAGACCCGCAAAACGACCGTCGTGAAGTTCAACATGGAAGGCCTGTTGCGTGGCGACAGTCAGGCGAGAGCGGAATTCTTGCAGAAGATGGTTCAGAACGGCATCTACACGCCGAATGAAGCAAGAGCTTACGAGAACAAACCAAAAATGGATGGCGGCGACGAATTGATCGTCAACGGCACCATGCAGCCTCTGTCCATGGTCGGACACGACGGCGGGCCTCCGCTGGATGATGCACAGCCAAGCGCTGGATAAGGGAAATTCATGAAATTCGAACACATTTTGACGGCCTTCGAGGCCGAACCGTGGGCGATTCAGCGCGAAAAACTGGCCGTTTTGGCTGATGTTCTTGCGGCACGTGTGGCGGGCGACAAGCTCGTCACACCTGAATTTGCAGCTGCTGTTTCTGATGCTCGCGCAAAGGAAATCGCCGAAATTGACGGCAGGGTCGCAGTGATCCCGGTTTATGGCGTATTGGCCGACCGAATGGACCTGTTTTCCGCGATGAGCGGCGGCACTTCTTATGCCGGCATCAAGCGCCAGCTGCACAAGGCACTGTCCAACGAGGATGTGAAGGCCGTTGTTCTTGATATTGATAGTCCTGGCGGCTCGGTACCGGGCACGGACGAACTCGCAACGGAAATTCGCAAACTGCGCGGCGGTGAAAAGCCGATCATAGCGCAGGTCAACTCGCTGGCAGCAAGCGCTGCTTATTGGATCGCGTCGTCTGCTGACGAAATTGTAGTTACGCCGTCCGGGCGTGCCGGGTCGATCGGTGTCTATACGGCACACGACGACATCTCTGCCGCTCTGGAAAAGGCCGGCGTCAAGCGCACCTACATTTCGGCAGGCAAGCACAAGGTCGAAGGCAACGAAACCGAACCGCTCGGCAAGGACACGCTGGCCTACATTCAGGACAGCGTAAATCGCTCCTATGGCCGGTTTTTGCAGAGCGTTGCCGATGGGCGTGGCGTCACGAAATCCAAAGTAGAAGACGGATTTGGTCAGGGCAGGGTGTTTTACTCTGAGGCGCTGATTGACCGGGCTATGGCGGACCGCATTGCCACACTTGACGAGACCTTGGCCCGACTGGGAGCGAACACCGAGCCGGAGTACGTCCGCCGCGTAAAGGCTTCGAACGCCGCAAAGGCAGAAGCAGCGCAACTGTTGGCCAGCAAGATGGCCTCCGGTGAAGAAATCACCAAACGCGAATTCGAGAACGGGGTCAGGGGACTGATCGGCTTGTCGAACTCGGAAGCGGAGCGAGCCGCATCGCTCTACTTCAAGGAACGTCAGGGGGAACCTGATGCTGATGCGGAAAACGCCGCTGTTTCGGCGGCCCTCGAACGGCTTTTGGCCGAAACACGCACTTTCACAATTTAGTATCAGGAGGACATATGTCCGAAGTTTCTCTTGCCGAGAAGATCGGCGAGCTTGGCCAGTCTTTGGCTTCAATCAAGGAAAAGGTCGGCAATCTCGCGACCGATTTCACCACGCAGCTGCAGCAGCACGGAAATGTTTCCACCGAGCTGACCGGCAAGGTCGACAAGGCGCTCTCCGAGCTTGGCGACACCACGACCCGCATCAGTGAGCTGGAAAAGCGCGCCGCTCGTGAACGTGAAGACGTCGCGCAGGGTCCGCAGGACGTCGGCGATATCGTCGTGGCGTCTGAAAAGTTCAAGTCGACCGACGTGTCTGGCGCATGGCGCGGTTCGATCCGTGTTGGCATGGAACGCGCTGACATCACCTCCGGCAATACCACCGTCGGCGCCGGTCGTTCGGCGGGTACATCGCTTGTCCCAGGGCAGCGCGTGCCAGGCATCATTGCCCCGCCTAATCGCCAACTGACGATCCGCGACCTTATTGCTCCGGGTCAGACCTCGGCTGCAAGCGTTGAATTTGTCAAGGAAACCGGCTTCACGAACAGCGCGGCGCCAGTCGCTGAAGGCACTCAGAAGCCCAAGTCTGATCTGACCTTCGATATGGAAACCACGCCTGTTCGCACGCTGGCCCATATCTTCAAGGCAAGCCGTCAGATCCTCGATGACGCTCCGGGTCTCGCGAGCTACATCAATGCGCGCGGCACCTATGGTCTCAAGTTCGTTGAAGAAGGGCAGCTTCTGAACGGTGACGGCACGGGTCAGAACCTGCACGGTATCCTCCCGCAGGCGTCGGCGTTTGCCCCGGCATTTACCCCGGAGAACGAAACGGCAATCGACCGCCTACGACTGGCAATCCTGCAGGTCATTCTAGCCGAGTATCCGGCGAGCGGCTTCGTTCTGCACCCGACGGACTGGACCAAGATCGAGCTGACCAAGGATCTTGGCGGCAATTACATTGTCGGCAACGCGCAGTCGCCGATCGGTCCGTCGCTGTGGAATCTGCCAGTCGTCCAGACCCAGGCAATTTCTGCGGGCAAGTTCCTGACCGGTGCGTTCAATCTCGGTGCGCAGATCTTCGACCGAATGGGCGTCGAAGTGCTTCTGTCCAGCGAGAACGATAAGGACTTCGAGAACAATATGTTCACGATCCGTATCGAAGAGCGTCTCGCGCTGGCGGTTTACCGTCCAGAGGCTTTCGTGACCGGCGATGTCAATCCGCTCGTAACTCCTTAATCGTTGATGGGGCGCTTCGGCGCCCCGTTCCACGAGGAAATCATGAAAGTCAAAGCGCTTAAAACGTTGGTCGGCAATTACGGCCGTCTGGACGAAGGCATGGCCGCCGATCTGCCCAACTGGCAAGCCGGCCCACTTCTGGCGCTTGGTTACGTCGAGAAGTTTACGGAGGTTGGCGATGGCCGACACGAAGACACGCAAGCGCCGGGTGGCGAGCTACATCGGGGCGGGAATCGTCGATCCAAATCCGGCTCCCGAGCCAGAGCCGGAGCCTGAAGCGCCGCCGGAGGGTGGTGGCGATGGCACTGGTTGAACTTGATCTGCTGAAGAAACACCTTCGTGTGTTTCATGATGACGAAGATGCTGAGCTCGAAGTCTATCTGGCTGCTGCTGAAACGATTGTCACCGAATATGTCGACCGTGAAGTCGTGGCTGCCGGCGCGACGCCGACCTTGCCGGACGGCATTGCTGTGACGCCGCCTATCACGGCAGCAATTCTGCTAGTTGCCGCTGATCTGTATGAAAACCGCGAGCCTGACATGAAGGCCCAAGGCAATGCCGTTCTGCCGCGTCACGTTCGGGCGCTACTGGCACCGTATCGGGTGTGGCGCGCGTTGCCTGTAGAGTAGCGTTCCGCTATCCCGTTCATCCCAAGTTCATGCATAATCCTTCAGGATGCGTCTTGAAAGGAGTATGCAGAATGAAGCTTGTTAAGGGACTTATTGCTGGGGTTCTGGGCGTCGGGCTGCTGATCGGGGCAGGTGCTGCGCAAGCTGCACCAACAATCAACGTCGCGAAGCCGGACATTAGCTCCAATGTTGAGCAGGTCCGGGATCATCGTGGACATCATTCGCGGAAACATTGGAAGAAGCGGCATTACTATAAGCGCCATCATTGGCGCTCGCACCACCGCCATTACCGTGGGCCACGGTGGCATTCACACCGCTATTACAGACATAACGGCTGGCGTAATCACCATCGTCACCACTATCGCGGTGGGTATTACATCAGAAGAGGGTACTGATTTTAGGGCGCTACGGCGCCCTTTTTCTTGCGAGGTGCCTAATGCCCTGGCTCCACTTCACAGCCGGCTACGACTTCATACCCAAACCTGCGGTGACAATCCGCTATCCAGCGGGATACGTCGGCTTGGTGACCTCGTCCTGTGCTAACCGCGCTATTGCTGCTGGCAAAGCCGATCGACTTCCAACTCCCACGAAAGACGAGGCTGAAGCATGGCGAAGCGCGCAGGTGCCGGTAGCCTGAACTGCCGTTTGACGTTTCAGGTCAGGCAGGACGTGGATGACGGTTTCGGCGGTACTCGCGGTGAATGGATTGACCAGTTCACCGTGTCGGGAAGGCTGGAACCGCGATACGGCAGCAATGCCGAGAGCCTCATGGCTGCGCGAATGCAGTCCATGCAGCCGTACAATCTGACCATTCGCGGCAGCACCGCGGCAAAGCAAATAACGGCATCGTGGCGGGCATACGATGCAAGGGCTGGGAAGACTGGGGACAAGCCGAACCGGGTTTTCGGTATCAAGACTGTCGTCAATCCTGACGAGCGCGGGCAATACATCGAGATGCTGGCAATTGAAGGTGAGGAAACCTGATGGCGGTCCTTGGCCTGAAAAGCCTCAATCGCAAGCTCAAAGCTTTGCCTGCTTTAGCTGAGGCCGCGATTAAACTTGCCATGGAGCAAGGCGCCGACGAAATCGTTGCGATGATGAAGCGCCTCGTCCCGGTCGATAATGGCGATCTTCGGGATAGCATCGGCTGGACGTGGGGCGACGCCCCCAGCTACAGCCAACGGATTGGCGCCGTAAAGTCCAAAACCGGCAATCTCAAAATAACGATTTATGCTGGAAATTCGAAGGTTCGCTACGCGCACTTGGTCGAATTTGGCAGTGCGCCGCACATCAATGGCGGCGTGTTCGCGGGTACACAGAACCCCGGCGCAAAGGCGCAGCCATTCTTTTTTGTGTCGTTCAGGGCGCTCCGTCGACGTACGAAATCGCGGATCACTAAAGCGATAAACAAATCAGCAAAGCAAATTGCATCGGGGTAGCCCATGGACCCTGTCCTTGAACTGCAAGGCGCGATTATTCAACGGCTTCGCAGCAATTCTGCCCTCGTCGCTTTAATCGGTCCGCGCAGTTATGATAATCCGCCCACTAACGATCAGGGGCAGGTTTCGCCCTCGATTTTCCCTTATGTCAGCGTCGGCCCGTCGAGTTCTACTGAAGATGACGCCGACTGCGTCTTCAGCCACGATATCGTGTTTCAACTCGACGTGTGGTCGATCGAGCCCGCGCAAAAGCAAATGCGTGACGTCGCAAATGCTGTCCGTCTTGCTTTGAGAGGCTGGGAGCCTCCGCTGTCCGTCAACGCACTCGTATCCTTTGATTACTGGCGCACGGACTACATTAGGGACGGCAACGTCAATCATGCTGCTATTCGTTATACGGCGATGATTGAGCAGCCGTAGGGGACTCAAACGAGTGTGGCCTACAGTAGCTAAAGTTGCTTATGGCAGATTGCAAAAGGCTACCTGACCTATGCACTTTCAATCTCAAACACTCTCAACTGTTTCGCGGCCACCTGCATGGTATGTTTGTCGTTTGCCCGGAATTTTAACATGAATGAAAATTCACTAAACGCGACCTCATCAAAAATTGTTGTATATTTGACTGTTCCGCGCACGCTCAAATAGTTTTCTTGTCCGCGATCCAAGTCATTTAAATGAATTCCTTCCGCATATAATGGGGCATCAGTCGATTCGTTGGCACCTAAAGATGACCACGTGTTTCCCGAAGTTATTGCCGGTATTGGCGGTCTGGATTTTAACGGCTGGAAGTCGATTGTTCCACTTAAAGAGAAATTTTTTGCAGGCGTCGTACCGCAGTTGGCAATAGTGATTACGGCTTGAGCGCCTTCATTGTACCAGTTCATTTTGGCTGCCTTGGCATAAACGTAAGCCCGCGTCTGTGCCTCTCCGAAATGTCTGGTGATATCTACCGATTTGTTTGCTGCGTCGGCTGATCTTCGTGCGAAAAACGCGGCTGCTATTGCAGTTCCCAACGTGAAAAACGCAAAACCTATTGAGGCAATAGCAATCCAAATTTGATACGAAGTGTAATGTACGATCTGCTTTGAACTGTCTGCAATGGAACGCTGTACTGCCAGGTTGGCCTCGTTCCATTGACGTTCCTTATCACGAGCGTCGTCTTGGCCAGCACCATTCTGCAAATCATTTGGATTGCTAACAATTCTAACTGGTATCGCAAAATTCTCGACTGGACTGGAGGGGCTTACATTATTTGCGCCCGCATCACGGTTTTGATGCTCCTGTGTGTAACCGCTGTCAATCCATACGAACATCACAAGGATGACTTGGAGCACTTTGCTCAAACGCATCACCAAACTTTATACTCCCCCGCATTTGATCTCAAAATGGCAAAAAAGATCGATGGTTGTCCAGGCCAATTCTCTATTGATTGTGCGGTCATCGCGTTCCCCGGTCCAGTTTACGCTTTAAACGGTTGCTTCGCGTGGTGGGGCTGAGATCGTCGCCTGCTAAGCCCGGTAGTCGTTCGTTTGCATCGAGAGCACTGGAAACAAAGGATCGCTAAATGGCATGGGCCATCTTCAACGTCGAATGCAACTGGTCGCGCCCTCAGAGTCGGTTCTCGTTCAACGCAAAAGCGTCACCTGAACCCCAAGAGCGACCGCAGGATTTCGTAGATTACTGCGTTGCGCATGGCTGGGCTGAGAAGATCAAAAGCCCGACGCGCGATCAAAAACGAGCTCTAAAGGGCCGTAACCGGGCGAAGTAGCCCTTTCACCTGAAACCGGGCCTCAAGCCCATTCAAGGCTGGCAGATTGCCGGCCCGTTTTCGTTTGGAGTTCTCCATGGCGACGAAGCCAATTACCGCTGCATTCCCTGATTTTGTTCTGGAAGTTGAAACTGAAACCGAAGGAACCTTTGCTAAGATTTGCGCGCTCACGCAGCGCGGCATCAACCGTCAGCACAACATGCAGACTACTGAAGTGCCTCAGGATTGCGACGACGAAAGCCTTTCGTCGGCAATTGAGCGTGCTGTGCAGTCGTCTGAAGTAACAATCCCCGCGAGTGGCGTATGGTCTTCCCAAAGTCACAAGCTGCTGATGGATTGGTGGTATTCCGGGCAGACCAAAAACATTCGCGTTCAGCACGTCAAGGCAGCCGTTGGCGACACCGAATATGAGACCGGTCCAGCGTATCTCGTAGGTTTGAACAACGCCGTAGAAAAAGGCCAGAAGGTATCTGCGGAACTGGATATTCAGTTCGACGGTGTGCCAGCGCGCACTGCGAAAGTCGCGCCTTAATGGTTAAGGCGCTGACGTGGGCGGGCGGAGAGCACGACTTCGAACTCCGCTTGGAACATCTCCGCGCGCTTCAAGACAAGTGCGATGCCGGGCCAGAATGGATTCTGGCACGACTTTCCAGCAAACAGTGGATGGTTGATGACGTCATCCAGCCCATCCGCCTCGGCCTAGAAGGCGGCGGCATGGAGAAAGAGGCCGCTCGCAAGCTTGTTCAAAGGTTCGTCGAGGATCGACCTCTCACGCTTTCCGTGCTGACGGCTCAAGCAATTCTGATGCTTGCTCTGTATGGCGACCCGGATGATCAGCCGGGGGAGCTGGACGCGGGCGAGGGGAAGAAGACCCGAACCCGCTCCCGCGAGGGAAATGGAAATTCAACCGCTTCTACCAATGGGCCGGAATAATCCATCGCGACGTCGGCAAGATGACGTTGTGGGAGTTCTCGTGCGCCATTGAAGGCCATCAGGCGTTCAATCGGCCCGAGGAAAAAGCAGCGCCTGAATTCAGCAACGAAACACTGGCCGAGCTTGGAATCGAGGGCTTCTGATGGCAACTGACGTTGAACGGCTCATTGTGTCTTTGGAAGCCCGTACCAAGGCTTTCGAGAATGCCCTGAACCGGGCAAACGGTGTTGCCAACAAGAGCGCACGACAGATCGAGCGTCGCTTTTCGGATATGAACAAAAACATATCCGCCACGTTCGCCAACTCACTTAAAAACGCAACCGCACTTGCTGGTGTTGGTTTTAGCGCGCGCGAGATTGTCCAGTATGCAGATGCATGGACGCAGGCGGGGAATATGATCCGCGCCGCGGCCGCCTCTGCTGGAGTTCAGACTCGCAGCCTTGAACAATTGAATGCTGGCGCCAATGACGCCCGCGTGGGTCTGTCAGATTACGCTGACCTCTACGCTCGCCTGATCCGGTCTGCTTCTGGCGTCGCGAAATCTGAAGAAGAAATCGCGCTCGCCACCAATCTTGTATCCAAGGCGTTCAAGGCGGGCGGCGCATCTGCGCAGGAGCAGGCGGCAGGCATTCTGCAGCTGGGCCAAGCTCTAGGCTCTGGCGTTCTTCAAGGCGATGAACTTCGCTCAATTCGTGAGAACGCGCCGATCGTGGCGAAAGCTATCGCGGATGAATTCAAGGTCTCCATTTCTGGCCTTAAGCAACTTGGCGCAGATGGCAAACTAACGTCCGATCGGGTTTTCCGCGCAATCATCAATGCACAGAAGGGCATTGAAGCGCAGTTCGCAGCCACCAACGCTACGATAGGCGACAGTTTTACCAAACTGGCCAATAATCTGACTCAGTATGTCGGGCAGGCGAATGAAGCGTACGGCATTACCGAAACCGTTGGTGGAATCGTCAATGCGCTGGCCGACAATATTGGTTTGGTGGCGAACTCGGCCGCCGCTGCCGCTGTTGTCCTGCTGTCTCAGTATGTGCCAGCCATGGCGCGTGTTGCTGTCGCTGGCGCGGCTATGGTGGCGACAAACCCATTCCTGTTGCTTGCTGCTGGAATTGGCGCCGCCACTTTTGCGATCTCGGCTTTCGGCGACGAAATCAAGCCGATCTCAGGGGAGATGGCAAACCTTCAGGATTATGCAGCGGTCGCATGGGATAATCTGAAGCAAGGGGCAATGGACGTCGCGTCGTTGGTACGCGATGACTTTCTTTCTGCGATCAACCTGATTTCGGAGGCGCTCGGCGGGACTGAGGTTAGCTGGCAAGACGTCTGGACGACAGTCAAGGACGTGGCAAACAGCATAATCGGATCCATTGGCTTCCTCTACGACGCGACCGTAACCACATTCACGAAGCTTCCCGGCGCTGTAGCGGAAGCGGTTATCAATGCCATGAACGCGATGATCGCCGGGATAGAAGCCGGTCTTCAGAAGGCGTTGAACGGGATTAATGCAGTTTCAGCCGCGCTCAATAAGCTGGATAGCTTCGTAGGTGTCGGGCCGACGCTGCCGGAAAACCTGACTGTTGAACTTGGTCGCTTGGACAACAAGTACGCGGGCGCCGGCAAGGAAGCGGGCGATGCCTACGGCGCGGCTCTTCAGAAGGCCGCCGAAGACCATGTTGGCAAAATTGGCGAAGCGTGGCGAGAACAGGCGAACGCTCGCGCACGTCAACGAACGGCCGACGCTAAAGACCAAGACCTTATCGCGCCGAATAGAACCTCAAACACTGCTGGATTTGGCGGTGGCTCTGGTGCGTCTGCGGATGGCGATGGCGGGAAGAAAAAGCGAGCGCGCAAGGAACGCCAGAACGAGCTTCAGCGCGAGATCGAGCAGATCAAGGAGCGCACGGCAACGCTCCAAGCCGAAACCGAGGCGCAAGCCCAGATTAACCCGCTGATTGATGATTACGACTACGCAATCACGAAGGCGAGGGCCACGCAAGAGCTTTTGAATGCGGCAAAGAAGGCTGGCATTGAGATAACGCCTGCGCTGAAGGAGCAAATCAACGGACTGGCTGAAGGTTATGCTCATGCAACTGCTGAGGCCAACAAACTGGCCGAAAGTCAGGAACAGGCAAGAGAAGCTGCTGATTTTTTCAAGAACAGCATGCTTGATGCCTTCCAGTCTATGGTTCCGACTATTGAAACCGGCAATAAGGCTCTCGACAAGTTCCTGAATACTCTGATCGAAGCTGTTCTTCAGGCAACCTTGCTTGGTAAGGGGCCGCTCGCCGGAATGTTCGGCGGTGGCGGGATATTCAAGGGCGGCGGTTTGCTCGGTGGAGCAATAATTCCCGGCATTCTGCATAGTGGGGGTGTCGCGGGTTCGGATGGTTATGGGCACGGTCGGGCTGTATCGCCATCGGTATTCTCAGGCGCGAAGCGGTATCACAAGGGTGGCGTAGCCGGACTCCAGCCGGGCGAAGTGCCTGCAATACTACAGCGCGGAGAAGTAGTTCTTCCGCGCAACGCAAAGGCCGGTGTCGGCAGAGCCGAAACTATCAATGTCGTCCTTCAGGATGACAGTGGCCGAATGGCCCAGATAGCCGATCAGCGTATTCAGACTGCTTCCGGGGCGATTGTTCAGGTTTCGGTGCAGCAAAGCGCCAAGGCCGTTCAATCAAACTTCCCGACTATGTTGGCAGACGCACAAGCGAGAAAAATGTAATGGCAACCATTCTCTGGCCCCGTTCGGTGCTCAAGCCGAAGCGTGACCCGTTCAATATTGCCCCGCGTACACTCGCAGGCCCTTCCAGCGTGTCGGGTGTGACGCAGGTTACGGCTTCTGACGCCGGTATCTGGAAGGCGACGTTCAGCGACATCATTATTCGTCGTGGATCGCCTTCCGTTCTTGCATTTCGGGCTATTGCAAATCTGCTGGAAGGTCGTTTGCGTCCGATCCTGGTTCCTCGCTGCTGCGCTTATCAACCGTTCGATCCTGACGGCAACGGCGCCGCTGATAAAGTGCCTCACTCCGATACCAGCCCGTTCAGTGATGGCGGGCTGTACCGCTCCCGATCAATCGATATCCGCCTGACCAGCAACATACCGCTGCGCGGGACGACGGCCAACATATCGCTTGTTACGGCGGGCCAATTGCAGCCGGGGATGGATTTCTCCATCGGAGAACGAATGTACCGCATCCGCACAGTGCAGATGACAGATACAAATACGGCGACGATCACATTCCGGCCTCCAGCCCGCGAGGCAGCGCCAGCCGGTAGCGAAATGGAGTTCGACTATCCAGTGTGCCGGATGCGTCTGGCCTCCGACAGTGAAATGGACCTTGATCTTGATCTGATTTCGCAGTGGTCATTTCCGACCGTCAATTTTATCGAGGACGTGTAATGTCGTTCTTTAACACGGCCCAGCTGGCAGAGTTCGCTAAGCATGAAGTGAGGCTGGATTTCCTTGTCGAGTTCCGCTTTGCGTCGGAGACGATGCGTGTCTGGAATGGGAATACGGCGCTGGAAACTGGCGGCAACCGCTATGAACCGATGTATGGCTATGGCTCGATTGACGGCATCGGCATGGCTTCGACCACTGCTGCGCAGAATGTCACGTTTCAGCTTTCAGGCTTGCCGGATGCGACACTGAACTTCCTCGCCATGGCGCTTGATGCAAATGATGAGGTAGATCAGCGCATTGTCGTTATCTCGATCCAGCTTTTCGATGAGGAATGGCAGCCACTGGGCGGACCCGCGCCGATCTGGTGGGGCTTCATGCAGCCGCCCCGCATCAGCCGCACCGAAATGCAAGGCACAGAAGGCGCTATTCAGTCAATCAGCATGACGGCAGAAAACGCATTCTTCAACCGATCACGACCAGCATATGGCCGCTATACCGACCGAGACCAACAGCGCCGTTCGCCCGGTGACAAGTTCTGTCAGTTCATCGGTTCGCTGCTCTTCAAGAGCTTTAAATACCCGGATTACTGATCCCATGAACATTGCCGAGTTTGTAGCTGCCGAGGCGCAAAAGCCTTTCCGGTGGGGAGAGACTGATTGTGTTTCGACCGTTGATCGCTGGATCAGGTCTTGCACAGGCCTGTCGCCGCTGGCTTGGGTGGACCGTGAGTATTCAGACGCTGCAGGGGCCGCATCGATATTGTCGGATCGTGGCGGGCTGGCTGTGCTGGTCAACCGGGCAATGCGCTCACAGGGGTTCATTAAGACCGGCGAGCCTGTGACCGGCGATGTCGGTTTGATCTTCCATAACGAAAAACTCTGCATGGCAATCCATGCCGGGAATTGCTGGTTCTCGCACGATGAACGTGGGCTGATTGGTGCGCCACTGTCCGCTGTCTGGAACGCTTGGAGAATTAAATGCCAGTAGCACTTTCCGGCATCATTGCGTCTGTGGTGGGCGCTGGAGCGCTTGGCGCTGCCTTGCAGACAGGTCTTGCCCTCATCACACTTGCCGCCGGTACGACGCTCGGCAGTCTGGCTATAGGGTTGGGTATTTCTTACCTGGCATCGTCGCTGTTTCGTCCAAAGCAACCGAAGCCGGAAGATGTGCAGCAGCAGGTTCGCCAGCCTACGCCGCCCCGCATTCGCCACTATGGCCGCGTCAAGACATCTGGCGCATGGATATTCGCTGAAACAAAAGACGGCGGGTTCTATAAGGTCTTAGCTCTCGGGCAGGGGCCGTTTGACGCTATCGAAGAATACTGGCTCGATGATCAGTTGGTTCCGCTTTTGCCGGACGGATCGCCAACCCCGCCGAGCAAATGGCGCGAAGGAACGACCGGCAATCCGCTATTGCGCATCCAATCCCGGCTGGGCGCACCAATTGAGACGGCCTACGGTGAGCTAACTTCACGGTTTCCTCAGTGGACGGCTGCACACCGGGGCGACGGCATAGCATCCCTGCTGGCCTGCCAATACGCGGTCGGCGACGAGTATTATCTCAGCCTGTTCCCGAACGGTGTTAACACCAACTATCGCGTTGTTGCCCGTACTTCTCTGGTCAAAAATCCGGTCACTGGCGCGGTGGCATGGAACGATAACGCTGCAGCAGTTATCCGTGATTACATGACGCACAGGGATGGAATGCGGCTGCCAGAAAGCCTTGTCTCAACCCCTTTGGCTCATGCTGGTTGGGTTGCCTCATATAACCGCGCCGCAGAAGCAATTCCTATTGCTGCCGGAGGTGCTGAAGCTCGCTACCGTCTATGGGGATCGTACAGTCTAGATGAGCGGCCAGCAGATGTGATTGGACGAATGCTTGGCTGTTGTGACGGCAGACTGGTTCCGACCCCTGACGGTGGCCTTACGCTTGATATCGGCGCATGGGCGGAACCGACAGTCATTCTGACGGCTGACGCCATCACTGGCTTCAGTGACGTGGGGCGTGGCCGCGACGTGATGACGACGGCCAATACCATCCGGGCAACGTTCCTCGATCCGAACCAAGATTATCAGGCATCCGATGCCGATCCTTGGGCAGACGAAGACGATGTGTCGGTACGCGGCGAGGAAGCGCGTGACGTGCAGTTCAACATGGCCCCTTCGCACAGCCAAGCGCGGAGGCTGATGAAGCTCGAATGGTATCGTGCAAATCCGAATTGGGTAGGGACGTTCAACACGAACCTACTTGGTCTTGCTGCCTTTGGTGAACGGTTCATCCGCATTCAGTACCCGCTATTTGGCATCAACAGCGTCTTTGAAGTCCTTGATTTCAAATTCATTCTTGGTGAAGGCGGGATATTGCAGGGTGCGACCGTTCAGGTTCAATCATTGCCGCAAGCGGCCTATCAGTGGGATACGTCGCAGGAAGGTACAGCACCGGTATCGGATGAGACCACTTCGGACGATGATTTGCCGGTGCCAGATGCGCCAGACGTGACCATCATTTCCGGTCCAGCGGCAGTTTTGAGTTTCCCGCCGACGGGCAACATCCTGTTGAACTACATGGTTCGCTGGAGAAAGACCGCAGATGCTGAATGGCGCGTGGCTGGCCCACTGGAAAATGACGCTGAGAGTTTCGAAACTCCGACACTTTCAGCCCTGACACAATACGAGTTCCAATTGGCCGTACGGACGCAAAAGGGCCGCGTAGGCACCTACTCGGCCAGCACGATCAAAACGACGCCCTGACCAAACTGACAACCTGAGAAATTCACACCCTGCCTTGGCGGGGCGTTTTGCCATGGAGCATTCGCATGACCGTTCGCACGATTGACGAGATTTTCCGCGATTTCGTTACCGATGGCGTTCCCGCGTCCGGGCCGTTCAACCCGCATAAGTCGGACATCCGCGACACGCTGAAGGCGCTTACTGAAGGAAGTGTCAATTTCCCGGATAATCGCGTTATTCGCCTGAACAATGCTGATGCAGGCACAGCTAACAATATCGTCGTGACTGCTTCTGTTGCGATCCCAGCGGCTGCGTATCAGGTGCTCTATATCCTGAATGTAACTCAGGAGAACACCGGCCCAGTGACGGTATCCGGCGTAATTAATCGCGCATTGGTTACAAATACAAACACTCCCATTCCAGCAGGTTATCTAACCCCTGGCATGGCGGTTCTGTGTATAGATACTGGCACTGAACTACGCATGTTGTCGTATGGCGACATGGAGGTCTTGCTAGATGAAGTAGAGGCTGCACTCGCCGCATCGTTGATCGCAAGGGATCAGGCGAGAGACGCCGCTAACGACGCGGTTTCTCAGGGAAACGTTCCTATTTATTCCACTAGAGACGCGGTTGAGGGGTACGACATCCCTGCAGGTATTCACGCCATTCGCATAAATGGGTGGGAAAGCATACTGGATGGTCAGGGCGGCTTATTTGTTGACGAGGATAGCGGCACGGGCGTTGTTGTTGTCTCCAGCGATGGCCGCACTTGGTACAAGGCAGAAGATATTTCGCCATCCCGTTTGAAGACGGGGCAGGAAGTAGCGTTCCAAAAGAAGCTTAGGCTTCGCGAGCGACTTTGGGCCGACCGAAACTATTATGTGCGCCCAGATGGTAATGACGCAAACACCGGCTTATCGAACACAGCGGGTGGGGCGTTCAAGACAATCAACAGAGCCCGCCAAGAAGTTTATAGTGCGATCGACCTCAATGGTTTCACTGCATACGTGAACCTGGCTAACGGCACATACTTCGAAACGGTTTACTGTGTTGGTCAACCCGTTGGACAGGGTGCAAATCCCATGCCAATTGTATTCAGAGGGATGGGTGCTTCCCGCGATGACGTGAATGTTCCCGGTGGCTTTCAATCTCTTTCTGGCGCAAGAATTCATGTATCGTGGATGCGATTAGACCCGGCTGGTGCGAATAACTACTGCCTTTTCACCAAGGGCGTCGGCAGCTTCCTGTCGGCTGATAATATCAATTTTGGTCAGTGCGGCGCTTCTGGTTTGTCTGTCACTGACCATATGATGGCGACTGATGGGGCGGGGCTGGAGATAACGGGGCCATATGCGATCCACGGTGGCGCTCTCAATCATTACCACTGTACGGAGGGCGCTTTCATGCGCATCTCAGGTCAAGTGGTGCCAGTCCTGAATAATCCGAAATTCAATGGTCAATTCGCAGGTGTCGCCTCGAGTTCGCTATTTGTGATCGGGGTTGCCTATGATGGTGCCGCCCAGGGACGCACGTACCTTGTTCATTACAACGGCGTCATTCGAGCCAATCTTGACACCCGAAATGTGTTCCCGGGCAATATTCACGGGGTTGAGCGCAGCGGGGGACGGCTTGATGCTGCTTCTATGTTCTCAGCACACAAGAACGGCGCCAACCAAGTTGTAACGAATGGCAATTGGGTGAAACTCACCATGCCAGCGTTGCAGTTTACCTATGGTGGGGATTATGACGTAGACAATAATCGTTGGAACCCACGCGCTGGGGAGATCGAGTTATCTGCGACAGTTACATTGGCTTCTGTTGCTGGTTCTGACCAAATCTTGGGCGTGTCTATTTTCAAGAATGGCGTAGAGTTCAAGAGTGCCCTGCTTAACTCGTCAGGCGCTAACGGCGTGGCTCGATCAATCTCAGTAACTGCTCGCGATACGACTGACGGAAGCGCATACTATGAGCTTTTTGTGCGTGGCGGCGACACGGGTTCCTCGACGGTTTCGGGTAATGCAGCATGGACACATTGGTCGGGTCGTCAGTATTAATTGCGATACGACACCGGTGATGATAATGCTCGGCTAAGATCAAAAGGGCCGGGCTATGGTTTACAAGAATATTCAGGGTTTACGAGCTATCGCCGCGTTGATGGTTGTCGTCGCTCACGTATTCTGGCCACTTGTACCCCTGCGCTCTCATTGGATCGTTCCTTACGTTGACGCCATCGGCCCTGCTGGCGTTGACCTTTTCTTTGTCATCTCCGGCTTCGTTGTCTATTTGTCGGCTGATCGCCTGGGCAAAAAGGCAGAGACAAACGGAAGATGGGCGTCATTTCGGGAATTTGCAGTCAAGCGTATTTTCCGAATTTACCCGGTGTACTGGGTGGCGTTCATCATTGCGACACTGCTCATGACGAAGATCGAGCTTGCACCGGAATGGATGGCTCAAAAGCCTTGGTGGAAACTGGCACTCCTGATCGATCAGCCGAACAATCGCATTCAAGCTGCTTGGACACTTCAGTTTGAAATGTATTTCTATGCGATATGCGCGCTTGGTATTCTTCTTTTCCCGCGAAAGATTCTCGCAGTGCTGGCAGCTTGGTTGGCTCTTGTGTTCGGGGCATGGCTGGCATCCTATTGGGGATATGCTGCAACCTTCTCCATTTGGTTGACACCTTTGGTTCTGGAATTTGCGTTCGGGATAGTTGTCGCTCGGCTGGCAATGCGGAAATATTCTGAGTTCGCCGTGTCATCACTTGCGATTGGTTTCGCCGGTCTTTTGCTTGGTGCGGCGATATTCCGAAAAAGCGGCGGGTGGTGGGACCTTCCGGCCATGTGGCGCGTGATGTGCTTCGGCCTTCCAAGCGGCTTTATTGTCTACGGGTTTATGGCGGTCGAGCAGCGTAAAATGTGGACGTTTTCGAAGGCTTGGATATCGTTAGGCGACAGCTCATACTCGCTGTATCTGTGGCATCAGCTTTTGTTCGCCGTGCTTGCTTCATGGTACGTCAGCACTGGATTGCTGGATACAGTGCCGCATGAATTGCTCGCAGCGTCATTTGTCGCTGTCGCTATCGGCGTTGGATATCTGAGCTATTGGATAATCGAAGAGCGTGCAAACAAGAATTGGATTGTAGATGCTCTGGCCAAGGGGAAGAGACCCACAATCACTAGTGCCGCGCCTGCTGAATAGTCACCACTGGCGCATCATAAATTCGTCTTCGCACTCAGGGACCTGTTTCAGTTCCCATTTTTGAGTGTTGGCGTTCCAGCGCTTCATGATAGTGTCTAAGCCGTTGCTGCGCGTACCATCTGTCATTTTACGATGGGCGATTTGCAGAAATGCACGATGCCATTCGCCGTCTTTGGCGGGCTTCTGATTGCCGCCACTAATCCACACGCCGATATTGACGAGAAAGTCCCGCATCCCAAACCCCAAATAAGACCCTGCCTGAGATCGGTATAATACAAGAACTTGAACTTTCCAATAGCCGCCCACTGGGGCGGCTATTTCTTTGCCGAAAGAAAACCCCGGTGCCGTGTCGCGATCACCGGGGCCTGCGCATGATTGAAGCGGGGGCTTCAGTCGCGCTGATTGATCATCTCACAGTCTAGGGAATATGCAACCAACTGCCGCGGCGCTTAAAGCGTCCAGCCGTAAACCGCGAGCGCAACCCCGCCGACAGCGCCGATGACAGACCAACCAGTCATGCTAATACCCATGAAGCTGTGATACGTGTCCGCTGAAATTTTCTTGAAAGCCGCAACTAGCAAAAGGTTTGCAGCAGCGCCGACAATGAGACCGATACCGTTGGCGACGTATGCGGCTTGATGAAGCGCCATGCTCTGCATGAAATATGGCCGCAGCAGGAAGGTCGCTCCAAGCATCCCTGCAATCAGCACAAATACCGATACCATTCCGAAGCCTGACCATCTTACGAGCATTTGCTGAATTACCTTTGTATTGAGGGGAGGTCTGGCGGTAATGGCCCTTGCTCCTTCGACCGACAACCCTTCGACCGCAAAATCCTCAAGAAAAACCCAGGACTAGCCGGGGCCATTTGTCAGCGAACTTGCAAGACCTCACCTGAATACCGGTCGATGACTACACGCATTTCATCATAACGGTCCACCCCGCGGACGATGTGACATTGCGTCTTCGTGAGACACTATCGGTCTCGTCTTGCTCAATTACGCTAACAAAGCGCATGATGCCGTGATGTTATCAAGGCAGTCGACCAGACCCGCATTCCTGGTGGCGCTCGATATACTTTCGGTTCAGCAAATCGACAGCCTCCTTGGCATCACTCTCGCTGAGACCGGACTGTTTGTGGCCCTCGATAGAGACAATCTCGCCGTTGAATACGTCATAGACGCACCACGTCATGTCGCTCTCCCGGCGCATGTCGAAACCATTTCTAATCATAGCCATTCCTCCGATGATCAGATTAACGGCATCGGAATAACGAACGGGAAGCGCTTCCGTTCGATCAATTGGCATTACGCCTCAGAACGAACCGTGCGCGCATAGCACTGATTGAGCTGCCAACTCCATTACAGGAAACCCCCATGAACAAAACAACGTTCTTCGCGTATGCGAGGCGCGCGCCTTTTGGCGGGCGCTTGAGCCAAGCGCAGGTCGACGGCACGTCGGCAATACTGGCCGAAGCTGAGCGCCGAGGCCTGCCGGACGAGCAGACGGCTTATGTGCTCGCGACGGCATTCCACGAGACCGGCGGCAAGATGCAGCCGGTTGCAGAGAATCTGAATTACACGACCGCCGCCCAGATAAAGAAGACATGGCCCAGCAGGTTTAGCACGGTAGCTGCCGCCCAACCTTATGTTCGCAATCCGCAGGCCCTGGCAAACAAGGTCTACGGCGGGCGCATGGGCAATACTGGTGCGAACGACGGCTGGCTATACCGTGGTCGCGGACTGGTGCAGATCACCGGCAAGGACAACTACAAAAAGTATGGACTAGGCGATAATCCCGACGCCGCGCTTGAGGACGGCACAGCCGTGCGCATCCTGTTTGACGGAATGATCAACGGCAAGTTTACCGGCAAGCGGCTGGCTGACTATTTCGGCGCCGGTAACGCTAACCCAGTGGGCGCCCGCGCTATCGTCAACGGCACCGACAAGGCCAGCCTCATCGCAGGTTATTATCGCAACTTCCTCGACAGCCTTGTAGCCGCTCGCGAAATGAAGCCCGCAGCCGTCGAGGATGCCAAGCCTGATGATGTGCCGTTGCTGCAGGACAAGACCGTGCAGACGATCGTCGCAGGCACGGGCGGCACGCTTGTTACTGGCTTGATCGGAGCCGTCAGCAACCCATGGGCGTTCGCAACAGTCGCGCTCCTGCTGGTCGCAGCAGGCGCAGGCTTCTGGCTCTGGAAGAGCGGCAGGCTCGAACTGAAGAGGGTGGGGGTGTGATCGTGCGGGCAGCCATCGAATATGACAGCGAAGCGGGAACGGCCACGGTGCGGATCGATAACGGCTCGCAGCAGTGGGACAACGCCAAACTAACAGTCTGCGATGGCACCGAAACTCGCAACGGCTACCTGCTGCCGATCTCAGGACAGCGGCGCATGCTTATTTTGACTGGAGTGCGGACATGACCTGGTTGGCAACAATAAAAGCGCGCCTTGCTGGCTGGGCCGTGGTAATCGCTGCGGCCCTTGCGATTCTGGCCGGTGCTTACCTCAAGGGCAGGGCGGACAACGCAACGAGCGCAACCGCCGACCGGCTTAAAGCCGCCAACAAAGCAAGGAAGATCGAAGATGAAACCAGCAAGCTTGGCGGCGGCGATGTTGACGCTGCTTTGTCTCGGTGGATGCGTGACAGCCGGTAGCTACTGCGATGTAGCCCGGCCTGTCCGCCCGAGCGTCGAGGACAGCCTGACCGACGGCACGAAGCGCCAGATCCTCGCGGAGAATACCAAACTGGAGAATCTGTGCGGGGTACGGCCGTGAGGGCGCAACTGTGGCTGGCCTGCCTTTGGCTGGGCGTGGCAGCAAGGGGGATTATCGGATGACCGGCGCTGAAATCATGGCCGTTGTCGGCTTTATCGTGATGCTTATGGGCTTTCTGTTCGGGCTTTGGAAGTACGTCGAAAGCCAGATCGCGAAAGCCGAGACGCGGAACGCTGCAAAGGCTGACGCAGCAACGGCTCTTGCCAGCCTGACACGGCAGGAGCTTTCCGACTACAAGCTGCGCGCGGCAGAGACGTTCGCCACCAAGGCAGGCATGCAGGAGCAGACGTCCCAGATCATGCGGGCCATCGAAAGCGTGGCACATCGCATCGACGGGCTCACCGAGCGGATTGATAATCTGATGCAGCCAAAATCGGCGAGAAGTAGAAATTAATTCCTAAAAAGTGGGAACAAAAGATACCGCATGCGCATTATACGTTCGCAAATGCCAAATATGAATGGAGAATAAAATATGCGTCGTATTTTGTTAGCTGCTGTTGCAACTGCTGCACTTGTTTCTTTTGCAAATGCGCAGAGCGCTACCGCAACGCAAGAAGAGGTATTTGTTACTGCAAAGCCTACCGACGTTATTACTAGTAATATTCTTAACCTTGATGTTACGAATTCTAACGATGAGAGCATCGGCAAGATCCAGGATGTAGTGATGGGCGACGGTGACGTCGAAGGCTATATCGTATCGGTTGGCGGCTTTTTGGGCGTCGGCGAAAAGTATGTAGTCGTTGATCCGGATGCCATCGAGATTGTCTATTCTGAGAATGATAAGAAATGGTCGGCGAAAATGAACGCCACCAAGGAACAGCTCGAAAAGGCCACCGAGTTTAAGTACGAAGGCCGATGGGCCAAGTAACCAGTTTTTGAGAGAGCGGCTTTCGGGCCGCTCTTTTCATTTGAAGCGGAAGCGCTTGGCGCAAATTACCATCGCTATTGGATAGACTTCATCTTCTCCAGGTTTGCTTGAACTCTTGGTCAAACCACATTTCCGCATCATAGCGCGCACCCATCACCGAGCGAAAATCTAGATAATGGGAGTATCCATTTGAGGATAACCAGGAAGTGAAGTCGCTGAAACTCGGGTGCTCAAGTGCCTGTTGCGGTTGCGTCTTTTCCCACTCGTGACAAAGATACCGGATTGCCCGTTCAGCTTCGTCTTTTTTCATGCTGCATTCCGTTTCTGGATTTGACCATAAAAAAATCATCTTCAATTTCGTCGAAATAAAGAAAGGCGCCCCGAAGGGCGCCAGTCATTTACTTCTTGGTGTCGCCGTATCCGGGCTTAGGGACGCGCTCCACAGTCGTGGTGTTAGGGCGACGTTCTGCTTCAGATACTTTGATGAACTGACCGCTACCGGAGTCGCGACCTACCTTGAAGGTCTTAGCCATAGTACGAAACGTACTTTCTCGATGACCTTGATTTTTATCCTCGATAGTCGTATCCCAACGGTGCTTAAGCGATGGATCGACTTGTGTCGCAAGGCGCATCGAAAAATCGACACTACCGAGGCAGGCTGCGAGGAATCGCGTCCTGCCTTTTTTATTGCTGATTTTCGAAGGGAAGTAAACTAGGATATTACAGCGCGTTACACTTATTCTACAAATCCTGTGAATATCTGTCAATATGTAATACGCATAGATGCTTGACTTCGTTCTGAGAACGAGTCCGCAACTGATCCTGTGGATAACTTAGGGTTGCACGAAGGCAGTTTTCAATAGCTGTTCCAACTTTGTCCCAGTTATTCACATTTGGCTACCGGGGCTTTTCATTAACACGACATTTATTGAGGCGTTCCACTCTCCTCGTCGGGCTACCCGCCCGCGCCGCTTACCGCGGCGATCACCTAACACGAGGAGTCAGCATGACTGATATTTCTATGCCATCCGTATTCGAAAAAGACGGTTCCGTTTATGCGAACAGCCGGGATGTGGCGGCGTTCTTTGATAAGCGGCACGATAACGTCTTGGCGGCAATTGGCCGACTTGATTGCAGTCCTGAATTCACTGACCTTAATTTTAAGGTGAGTGAATACCTAGACGTGACAGGGCGATCTCTCCGCTCTGTCGATATGACAAAAGATGGCCTCGTATTCTTAGTGATGGGGTTTACCGGTCCAAACGCCGCTCGCTTTAAAGAGGCATATATCGCCTCATTCAATGCAATGGAGGCAGAACTTCGTAACCACAGGCCAGTTCGTCCGGTTGTTCCTGACGCGCGGGATATGGAATTTGTCAGATTGGCGAAGCAGGTAAAAGGAGACGGGTTCGCCAGTGCTCTTTGGGACGATATGGGATTCTATTGTCCGTCAGGCTTTGAGCCCATTAGACAGCGCAGTCTGTTCGAACCAACTAATCAGAACATCACGATTGCAATCACTCACGCCGCCTAACATCAATCAGCCCCGCTTCGGCGGGGTTTTATTTATGCCAGCGTGTAGAACCAGATTACCGGCGCGACGGTCAGGATTGCCAGGCCGCTCCAGAAGGCGCGCCAGCCCGCGCTCTTCGTTCCCAAGAATGCCGTTATGGCTATAGCCGCCGCTATCATCACGGTAATCGGCCAGTAGATTGACATATAGACGAGGGCGGCAACCCACCAAGAAATTGAAATCATACGCGCTTGTAGCTGGTGGGTAGTGCTTCGGCAATATTGTGGTTGTTGATAGCAAGCAAAAAAATATGACAACTATCGGGCCACTGTTTTTACTCTGGCGTCATAAACGCGGCGGAGGGGCCACAAGTAACGCATTCCGTATGATGTCGGATTTCAATCGTCCCGGACTGAGACCGTGACGTAATTTTCGTAAATTTCGACATATATCAGCGGCGTTCCGTTTAGCACCGCGCTTTCGGCGCCACCGAGGTAATGGCCGTTGGCGATCATTCGTTCGAGTCGGGCGCGGTTAGCCTTGTCAGAAAACGTATAATCCGAATCATCTTCACGATCGCGCTTCCCATAAACATGGAAGTTTGCCCGATCCTGCCGAATAATCGCTGCCGCTGTAGTTAGGCGCTCACCCGCTGAATTGAAATGATCTTCGGCGCTTAATCGAGCGTAGTACGACTCGATGGGTTTTTCTGCCGCGCCCACATAAATACTGGATACAAGTAACGCGCCTAGGGCCAAAATCGCACGCATTTAAACACCTATGTTGTTTAATTTTGAAGTATTTATGGTGAGTCGGCGGCCGTACTCCAGCCCAAATTTTAATTATGAAATCGTTTCTTACATGAATATTTATTACTGAAATCATTCTTTCATGCGCCGTTAACACCACGTTTATCGAGACATTCCATCCTTCCTTTCAAGCCGCTCACCACGGCTACCAACCAAACACGAGGAGACTGTATGTCCCATGACAGACAGGGCGCGGGTGCGCGCCTTTCACACGAAGAACTCCTGCGCCGCGCGGAGGCCTACCGCGAGCACGGCACGCTCGTTAAGGCTGCCGCTGCGCTCGGCATTAAGAAGTCGGCATTCCACGACAGTATAAAGCGGGCGGCTGAACTGGGGTTGTTGGGCCCGTCGCCGACGTTGCCCGGCTATGCGATCAAAAGCCTGACCGAGACGCCGAACGGCACTTATATGCGCCAGACGAAAGAGGCTGGCCCTGTTTATGAACCGACGGCTGGCCTTGCGGTCAAAGGCAAGACGACGCTCGTCAATGCCGAAGGCCGGGTGATTACCCAGCACATTATGGAGCGGGCTGATGCCATCGCACAGCGTGCGGCACTCGATGCCATGGTGTCGGCTCTTTCGGAAAGCCTGCCGCGTGTCAGCATTATGCCGGCTCCGCGCGGCACGAATGCCGACCTTCTCAATTTCTTCTGCTTGACAGATGCCCATTTTGGGATGCTGGCATGGCGTGAAGAAACCGGCGCCGATTACGATATCGAGATTGCAGAGCAGCTTGTTACGGACTGGTTCGCTGCCGCGATAGAACTCGCGCCTGAAGCGCATACTGCCGTGCTGGCGCAACTCGGTGACCTTGCTCACTACGACAGCATGGAAACCGTCACGCCTGCCAGCAAGCACGTGCTGGATTCGGACTCACGACTGCAGAAGATAATTCGCGTAATCATCCGGACCGTTCGGCGTGTCATCGACATGCTGCTGCAAAAACATCAGCACGTGCACATCATTATGGCGCAGGGCAACCACGACCCGGCCTCCTCGGCATGGCTTCGAGAAATGCTTGCAGCGATGTACGAAACCGAGCCCCGCATCACCGTCGATAATTCGCCCAGCCTTTATTACGCCTACGAGTGGGGCAAGACAGCGATCTTTGCGCATCACGGTCATAAGCGCGGCGTCAATAATGTCGATGCGACACTCGCTGGCATGTTTCGCGAAATGTATGGCCGCAGCAAGTACGCCTATGCGCATATCGGCCATTTGCATTCGGACGAGGGGCGCAAGTCCGGACTGATGTATGTCGAGCGCCATGAGACGCTCGCGGCTCCAGACGCATATGCTGCTGGCGGGGGCTGGCTGTCAGGCAGATCGGCGAAGGTCATCACGTACTCGAAGCTGTACGGAGAAGTATCGCGGCTGACGCTCCGGCCTGAAATGGTCCAAGGTGCCGCGCGCATGCCGGTCGCCGCGAATGATAACAAGCCTAAGCGGGCTGCAGCCTGACCACCGCGCCGCCCACCAAGCGGCGCTTTCACCACAAACGCGAGGAGAGAAATATGGAGCTACACCAGCTTTACGGCGTACATCGGCCCGGCGATGAATGGCCGGAAGAAGACCGCGCTGCGCGAGCGGCGGTTGAAGGGCGGCAGATGAGGGCAGGTGGGAAGGTTATGAGCCGCCTGCCAAAACCTTATAACGACAACGAGCCGGTAACCATAGTGACGATCAGGGCCGGGCAGCTATACATCGGTGACGTTCCCGTGCCGTATCCAGTGCCAATTGCCAAGCAACCGGCACGCAAACCGCTCGTCATCATCGAAAGCCCTTATAGTGGCGACGTTGCGCGCAACACCGACTATGCTCGCGCTTGCCTTCTGGATAGCCTGCGTCGAGGCGAAGCTCCGATTGCGAGCCACTTGCTGCATACGCAAGTGCTGGATGATATGCGGGCCGATGAACGTGAACTTGGCATGGAGGCCGGCCTCGCATGGTATCGGGTGGCGGAGAAATGCGTTGTCTATGAAGACTTTGGTATGAGTCGAGGCATGGCGGAAGGAATGGCGCGAGCGCGTAGCCATGGCGTGCCGGTAGAACTTCGGCGGTTAGGAGCATGGAGGGTAGCGGAGTGATGATACCAGAAGATATTGAAGCAACGGCAAAGAAGGCGGTGGAATTCTGGCTCCCACCGCGCGATGTGCGTGACGCCGCAATTGATAGCTTCGACATGAACGGGTTGGCAAATTCTGTGAAGGAGATCATCGCCCGTGCCATCCTTGCCGAGCGTCAGCGTTGCGCGGATGTGGCAACACGTGAGCGAGAGGGGTGGTACGATCACGACGGCGAGCTCCTCGGGCCTGACGTTGCGGCCGCCATCCTTGAAGGAGAAAACCCATGAGTAACCTTGAAACGGCAATTGCGGTAGCTGCAGCGGCGCATATGGACCAGAAGAGCGACAACGGCGATCCCTACATTCTGCACCCGCTGCGCGTCATGATGGCTCAGGATACGCGAGAAACGCAAATCCTCGCAGTTATGCACGACATGATCGAGCACACGAACACGTCGCTTAACGATATCTATTCCTTTGGCTTTGACGATGACATCGTGCTCGCTCTGAACGCGATAACCAGGCGCGATGATGAGGACTACTTCGATTTTGTCAAAAGAGCCTGCTCTAATCCTATTGCGCGACCGGTCAAAATCGCAGACCTGCGCGACAATCTGCGGACCTACGGCGACGATGAGGAACATCGTGTTCGCTATACAAAAGCTCTCGAAATGATCGGGGAGACGCCATGATCCCGTTCAAGGTTGGCGATCAGGTCGTCTGCATCGATAGCTCTGTCGGCTTCGAGCAGTTCATCGAGATAAAGGAAGGCAAAGCCTACACCATAAGCTGGATAGGTCCGTTCGAACATTACACGCAGGGCAACTTCATCGGCGTTCGCCTCAAAGGTGTAGATCGTGGCATCTGCCCTCAGTTCGGATATGACAATCCGCCGTTCGCTGCACGTCGGTTTCGTCCGCTTGTTCGCGATAAGCTGTCCTCGGTCCGGGGACTGCTCGCAGGCGGCCCAGTAACGGAGAAATTTGAAGAGCCGAAGCGAAAAGTGAGGGAGGGTGTCTAATGGTTCCAGACGCACGAATTGACCGCGAGATTGCTCGAGGCGAACTTGGCTCCAGCAAGCAACCCATGCCAAAACCGATTCACTTAACCGACTTGGGCCTACGCGCAGCCGCAGCGCCCGTTGCCTCCGACGGCGGCAGCACGAGCTACTACGAGCTACCTCCCCATGCTACCGAGCTAAACGACCTGATCGAGCATAAAGGCATGTCCTTCGCGCTTGGCAATATCTTCAAGGCTTGCTATCGGTTTGGGGAAAAGGATGCGGCTAGTCGAATGTATGACCTGAACAAAATCATATATTTCGCCGAACGCCTCAAAACTTTGGAAACGAGAAGAAAAGCGTAGCCAGTAGCGTGCACTCTATGGGTGCTTATCTACGAAAAGAACGTTTTCGCGATGAGCCTCCGCATGACCGTCTAAGTATATTGGAAAGCTTTGACCAATCCTCTGAGGGTGATGACATCTGTTTGTGCGCGTCTTCAATGTCGCGCTGCGTAGCAACAGCATGTTTCACAACGCTAGAGTTAGTGTTCGGAATGGTGAGGCCGATTTTCTCTTCATGGTTATTCATTTTAATCTCTCTTTCGTGTTGGCTCCCTTGCCGAGCAATAAAAAAGGTCGGGCGAATGCCCGACCTTAAAGTCAACTTCTTTCTTTTGTGCCAGTACATCCGTGGTCACGAGAAAGAAGGAACTTCATTCATGCCGCCTGCAAATTACAGGCTGACATTTTCCCTGATTTACGGTCTTGTTCCAGATCATAAGTCAGTTTCTGGCCTTCGGTCAGCGAGTACATACCCGCGCGTTCCACCGCGGAGATGTGAACAAACGCATCGCCGCCGCCATTGTCAGGCTGAATAAACCCAAAGCCTTTTGTTGTATTAAACCACTTAACTGTGCCGGTGTTCATTTGAACCCCTTTCATAGTATATTAATTACCACGTTTAGAAAAACGCAGAGACGAAACGATTTTTAAAAGGGAGTTTTCGTTCATCGCACGGCGCTAATCGTGCAGGAAGCAAAGCTCAGCAAGAAAATATCGATGATTGTCTTTTAGATGCTTAAATAAAATTTGTCAAACGATTAATAAATTATGGTTCAATAAAGTGGATAAAACTATTTAACTCGCTCAATATTTCCCTTGTTTTTACACTGAAATAAGGATTTAAAAAATTATTATTTGAGAGGCCCAGTTTGGGCCCTCTCGGGGGATAATTGTTAAGCCGTGCCATAGGCGGACGACACTTCCGTTTGCGGACCTGGATCTGTTTGAATGTCGCCCATTACTCCATCCATAAAACTCTTCAGAATTAACGCTGATTCATTATAATGGGGCCCTGGTAGGGGTCTCATCCTGGACGTGAGGTAGCCGGCCTTAATAATCATCTGCTTCAGAATGCGATGGTTTGAGTGAAAATCGCCATTATAGATATTGGAAGACATCGCGTCCTCCTTTCAAATTGCGGGCAAGGGCCATTTGACCCGTGTCAGGAGCGCCCGTATTCAATCAAAACACTGACAATTAAGGGTGGACTGTTTGTGATTTGATAGCAAGAGAACAATTAAGGTCACTTAAGGGCAGGTTGTATTTTTAAAGAGTGGACTTTCATTATATTGGTCTGGAGAAGTTTAATTATCATCAAGATAAATCCTTTTTCTCTGCCTGCTCTAGCCGCGCAAGTAGCTCTGAAAACGGATCCTCATTCTCATCTGGAAAATTCTTTGTCAGGCGCTTTCTCAAAGCTTGGGCTATCGCTTCGGCGGGCTGGTGTGCTCCTGGTATACCGCTAGATGCTCGGCGTGCATTATTATGATGGTTTTTGGGTTCTGTCATAGCCTAGGCCTTCTTGGGTTTCGGCTTAACACTCGAATAGCGTTTTTGTTCCGCACAAAAAGATATTGGAATAAATACTTCAAATTTACGCCCGACAGATCTAACAACCTGTCGGGCCGCGCTTGGCGTAGGGGCCTTACTAGCCGCGCGCTATCGTTCAGAGCGTCTCGGATAGCCTGAACGATTTCAGTGCCACTGGCATGGCCGGATTATAAGCCCGGCGGCCTTCGCAGCTTTAACAAAGGATTTACGGGCGGTATTCGGCAATCCTTCAAGATCGGCAAGACAAGCCTGCAAGGCTTCCTCGTATTGCTTTCCGCGTCCGCTTTCAGGCCAATCGTTCAACAAACATCGCGCTGCTGTCGGCGTGTCCGGTATAACGCGGTATTTTCCGATACCGTAAAGCTGAACGTCTACTGGTTTTCCCCAGGGCATACTCCCCTCCCGAAGAATTTGCCCTGCCGAGGGACGAGCGACGGCAGGGCTGCGTCAGCGACGGTTCTGGTGCAGGGTGTGCTGTGCTGGCGCCGAGGCAATTGGTTAGACTGCCTCGTGTGAAACTCCGCCTACAACCCTTTGTTCCCAGTTAAGCGAATGGATCGTATTCGACGGGTTGCGCAAGAGCCATCCGCGTTGGGCCATTGTTGTTGGCGGCTGGGCATTGTTCGATTGCGTGGCGTCTCTCGAACCGTTGGTGAGCTAACCTTGCCGATAGCTCACTGAGGTAAGCGTGATCCCTGAGGCCGCTTTGGTAAAGCATGATAATGCAAGATGCCAAGTCCGCAGCGGAATAATCCTGGTCGCTTTCTTCAAGCATGATTGCAGCCTGGCTAAAGCAGCTACGCATGAAATTCACTTCGATGGGATTATATATGCGGCTCGCTTCGTTAAATAACGGCATTTTGGTCTCCCTTTAGCTTGCGCTAGTAGAAACCCCCACAACTATTAGTTAACCTTGGGCGCTATTAGCCGTTAATACAAATCACAAAGTCCTCGTCGGCCAATGATCGGCCGACGAGGTAGCGCCTGCCGAAGCGAGCCACGCCGATACAGACGCCGCGTTACATACCAATCTTGTATCGGATTGTTCCAAAAAAAACGCTGGAATGAATAGGTGGTAGCGCCAGTTGGCGGGCGAGCATTCGACATGCGATTGCAATTGAGATGTGAGGGTAGCGCCTAAAACAAACTCGGCTGCGCTTCTTCGTTGTCATTACTCGGCGTGAGGTCGATGAGATCGGCGTCGGGCAGGGGCTTTTGCATCTCCTTCGCTTCGTTCCAAGGAGCCCGCAGCCATGTGTTGATTTCCTCCATGGAGCGGAGAATGACCGGCATTGCCTTAGGATGGATTGGCTTCACCACGGCATTCGGCTCAGTGGTCAGGAACGCGAAGATATCAACTTCAACCGGTCCTTCCTTCTTTTTTCTCACACCCTTCCAGCTTGTCCAAATGCCAGCGAAGGCAAACAGCGGCTTTTCCTCATTGAGAGCGAACCAGTGCAGCGGCTTGCGCTTGGTCATCGGGTCCAGTTCCTGCCCATATTCGGAGAAGGAGGTGGCAGGCACGACGCACCGGCTTTCAACACCTTGCCAGCGCCTCCAGTGAGGCGAGGTGAGATTTCGGATATTCGTTACCCCGCTGTCCGCTTCGCCCTTCACATACATAGGAGGCGTGGGCATGCCCCAGCGAAGCATTGCTAACTCTGGCTCATCGCCCTTGATGTTTCGCAAAACCGGCGCTGGATAGTCTGGAAAGATATCCATCTGCGGATCGACGCGATTCGTCAGGTCTCCAAACTTAGGAAACAGGCGGCGCATGGCCTCATGTGTCGTTGTGATGTTGTACAGATTGCACATGCGCTCCTCCTCGTTGCGAAGAGCATAGCGCGGTTATTTCCGGCGTCCAGTCAGCGCGTCCTCGCCGTCTTGCTTGTGGGCGCGACAAAACCAGAGTTGGCCATGTGTCGTCTTGTAGCCGAACGATCCCCATTCGGTGCATCCCTTTGAATCGCAGAGGTGCACAAACAGGCTGCCAGCCTTTGCTGCATGTGTGTTGTCGTTCTTGTATCCGCTCATTTATCACCGTGGCATCTTCGTAATTCCAAACTGTGCATCGCCCTTGGCTGTGCATGCCTTGCATCTCAGGCGTCGATGTAGGTCGATGAAGAAGGTATGTGTGCCGAACTTTCTAAGAAGGATCATCCGATCCACCGACCCGATATGTCCGCAGCGACAGCAATAACCATATAGTTCGTACCACTGGACCAGATCCATGATCCGTGTCGACGCTGGCATTTCTTGCAGAAAAGGAGGTCGTATTTTCATCGATCAAAGTACGTCTCCCACGGCTTGGATTTCTTGTCCGTCGGGTCGTAGGGCACACCGCCGTATAGCCGAATGAATCCCCCCTGGCCTTCCTGCGTCGCGAATTTCACGATCGAGAAGTAATGACCGTCGTGATATCGATAGTCATGTAAGGAGTAGGCCCCTAACCGGCGTTCTTCCGCAATTACGTCCGAAAGCGCTCGACGTAGCTCATCCGTCAAATACAAAACGACCTGAAAAGGGTATTCCTTATTGATGAGAGTCTTCGGGGGCTCACCGCGTGATCTCCCGCTCATTTCACAAACACCGTCGGCTTCCAGCCTCGGGTATAGCCGTGGCTAACAGCCATGCTGGCTATGGCGACCTCTTTAACGAGAAAATCCCGATCTTTGAGAAGCGCCTCTATCGCGGCTCGCGCGTCGCCCTTGTGGTAGGCGAGAACCAATTCAATTTCGTCGTCGTATTCGTTTTCCTGCGCAACCGCACTCATCGTTCTGCTCCATTGAAGCAGACACACACGCCACCAAGCATGTCTGGATTACATCAGCGCCGCCCGCCGATGTTCCTAAAATGTTCTTGTTTGAGAGGAGAGTCAATCGCGAACTCAGCGCTGTGGAAACTTATGGGATCACCTGTGGATTTCCTGTGCGCTCTGTAAGAGGAAAACGACGTCGTTTGTGAGGGCGGTTTAGGAAATACGGCACTTGCCGTATTTCTTTTTGTATCTTTGCAACTGGTAACCCTCTTGTCGCCGATCTATTTTAGTGAGAATAGAACAATAGTTATTCGATGCGGCGGGGGGCAAGCAAGGACAATGGGGACGATTGGTGCGAGTGGCTTTTTTAGATCAAGCCAGTGTTTGATTGCCTTTATAGGACTAGTGAGTGTTCTTTTATCCCTAGTATCCGCCTATGCTGCTCCGGTAACTTCGCCGCAATACTTCAGTAGTTCAAAGAATACAGCAATTTCCGGTAAATTGACTGCCGTAGGAGCTGCAGCTTCGTTCAGTCTGGTGACCGCGCCAGCTAATGGAACTGTTGTACTCAATGCCGACGGAAATTTTACTTATACACCTAATGCAGAATTTGTCGGTGCCGATACCTTTCTCTTTCGGGCCTCAGATGTCAATCCCCCCTACGAGTACTCCGAAAGCTCAGCTAATTTCACGATTTCAGCAACCGTACCGAGAGTATCGTCAGTTATTGTTCCAGCTAACGGCTATTACAACGCTGGCTCAATGCTTAATTTTTCCGTTAATTTTGATCAACCTGTATTTGTCACTGGCGCACCTTCATTGTCAGTTACTATCGGCTCAGAAACGAAGCAAGCAGTCTATGCGACCGGCAGTGGTACAAACGTCCTCACATTTTCTTATACTGTCCAGTCCGGTGACATGGATATGGACGGAATTGCTCTTGGCGCGTTGGCGGTCAACGGTGGTTCCATTAGCAACAACGCAGGTGATGCAGCTCAACTTATTCTAAATAATGTGGGTGTTTTATCAGGAGTGATGGTCAATACGGTAAGACCAACGGTTGTTCTTTCAACCACTTCCTCTTCGTATGACAACATAAAAACCGTTACAGCAACTTTTTCAGAGCCGGTGACCGGCTTCACCATAGCAGATATCGACATGTCTGTTGTCGGGACTGCGAGCGCTGCTGCACACTCCCTGACTACTGCAGACAATATCACCTATACTTTTATTGTTACAATGTCGGGAATAGGCGCAACCGTACTGCAAGTAGAAGCCGGATCTGTCGTCAATGTAGCAGGAAATGGTAACGTCAGTTCCAATACGCTGTCCCTTACACTGAATCCTTTACCAAACCCAGACTTGCAAAACCTCATTCCCAGCGCAGGTGCTTTAGTGCCTGCCTTTGCCCCCAACACGAGCTCATATACGTTGAATGTCGCAAACGATGTCGAGAACATTTCGTTCATACCATCTCTCGCAGATATCAACGCAACGGTCGTCGTCAACGGGTCTCCAACGCCGAACGGAACGTCCAGTGCGGCAATTCCATTAGTGGTGGGGAGCAACACCGTTACGACGACTGTTACCGCGCAGGATGGAACCACAACGAAGACTTATACCGTCAATGTCATCCGCGCGCAGTCCGGTAATGCCGATCTGGTAGGCCTTGTTCCGAGCGTTGGATCGCTTGAGCCGGCATTTTCGCCGAGCGCTACGAATTACGTTCTGGCGGTTCCAACCGAAACATCGTCGTTGCAACTGACGCCAACTTCTGCTGATCCGACAGCAACAATCACAGTCAGCGGAGCACCCGTTGCGTCCGGTAGTGCGAGCAGTGCCATTCCCGTGGGTATCGGCAATACGACGCTGACGGTTGTCGTCACTGCGCAAAATGGAACGACACGCAGCTATACGGTGAATGTCACGCGCACTGCGTCGGGGGATGCAACGCTTGCCGGACTCGTTCCCAGTGTGGGATCGCTAGATCCGGCATTTGACAAAGAAACACTCAGCTATTCCCTCAATGTTGAAAACACGGTCGAGAGCATTTCCTTCCTGCCAACCATTTCCGATCCCTCCGCCCGGGTAACCGTTGCAGGGGGCAGCGTTGCGTCTGGAAGTCTTAGCGCTCCTATAGGGCTGACTATTGGTGCGAACACAGTTTCTATTGTCGTAACTGCGCCAAGTGGGGCCAATCGCAGCTACACGGTTGTGGTCAACCGTGCGGCCATGGTTTTCCCCGACCCGACATTCGATCCCGAAGTGGTCGGCTTGTTGAACGCGCAGACAAGTGCCGCACGACGTTTTGCGCAGGTTCAAACCCGAAATTTCCAAAACCGGCTTGAGCAGTTGCATGATGAAGGCGACCGACGGAAGTCCAGTCTCGGGGTACGGCTTGGTGGTTCATCGTCGGCACAGCTAACGGAAGACCCAGGCAATCCCTCTGCGTCAGTATCGTCTGCGGAGATTTCAACACTCGGCTATGCCCCCGAAAAGCGCGATAGCTTTCCGGGCAAGGCTGTTGGGCTGAAAGACCTGGAGCAGCCTGCGTCCTCCATAGAACCAGATCTTGGACCATTCGCATTCTGGAGCAGCGGCTTTGTGAACTTCGGTCAGCGCGATGGCGGCAAGCTCGATCTGGACTATACGCTTGTCGGCGTGAGTGGCGGCATCGACTACCGGTTCTCGGAACGCTTCGTGGCGGGATTCGGTGTCGGATACGGGCGGGATCGCACAGATATTGGCGAAAACAGCACGGAAAGCCGCGCCAATGCCTATAGCGCTGCGGTTTATGGTAGCTTCAAACCGATCGACAATTTCTATATCGATGCGCTTGTAGGCGGCAGCATTCTGGATTTTGACTCCACCCGTTTCATCACGGCAGACGGCAGTTTGACCGACGGAAGACGTGATGGCCATCAATTGTTTGGATCGCTGACAGCTGCTTATGAATTTCGCCAAGAAGCATGGCTGGTCTCTCCTTATGGCCGGGTGGAAATGTCGCGCTCCTGGCTCGATGGCTATTCGGAAGGTGGCGACAGTATCTACCGGCTGACCTATGGCGATCAGACCTTGGACACTGTCACGGGTGTGGTCGGGTTGCGCGCCAATTACTCCATCGACTACACATGGGGGCGTCTGACCCCTGGTGTCCGCGCCGAATATGCTCATGATTTCCAAGGCTCCAGCCGGGCCTCCATGGGATATAGCGCGCTGGGCGGGCTTCCTTATGCGCTCGACATCGAAGGCGAGAGCAGCGATAGCGGAAATGTCGGTCTGTCGCTTGATTTCAGTTTCGAAAATGCCTGGACTACAGGTGTGGAGTACCAAACCGGCTTCGGCGGCACGGACGCGCGCGACCACGCATTTGCACTGCGGGTCGGTGCGAAGTTCTAGGTTCGGAAGGCTAGTAAGTTAGCGCGAACGTTTGAAAAGCGGGGCTTAGGCTCCGCTTTTTTATTGCTGCGACCAATCGGGAGTGATGCCGTTCTTACCCATAATGCCGTAAGTCCCGCCTGTATTAAGGAACCAAACACTGAAAATTGCGCACAGTGCCAAGAAGACACAGGCGGAGATGATGAGACGAGTTCTACTCGGACGATGCCTCAATAAGAGATAGGCGCCCACGCCAACGGCAGCAGATGAAACATAGGCGGCGATCATATATGGCCTCTATGGGGTAAAACACGGAAGCCGATTAACACCAAACAGTAACCTCACACAATGATTGGTGCTGGGAGGGCGGAAGAAACCCGTCTGCCGGCAAGCCGGTCCCAGCTGATCCACTTGCCAAGTCTTTCCTTCCGGCTTGGCTAAGCGCAGACAAAGCTTACAGCGCGCAATTGCTGCATTCCATGGCCCTGTCTTTGGCACCTCCGGGATTTGCCTCGAACTGTAGGCCTAAAACGAGGAACCAATCAACAAATGGTTCGTTTCGTTTTCCCAACTAGGAGGACGAATATGAAAACGCTGTCTGACATTTTTGAGCACACCCTGCAGGACATTTATTACGCAGAAAATGCCATTACCAAGGCTCTCCCGAAAGTCGCCAAGGCGGCCAAAAGCGCCAAACTGAAGCAAGCCGCTGAGGAACATCTCGAAGAAACCAAGGGGCAGATCACGATCCTGAATGATGTGTTCAAGTCTCTTAAGTTAAAGCCTACCGCTGAAAAATGCGACGCGATCGAAGGGCTGATTAAGGAAGCCGACGGCTTGATTGAAGAGGCAAGCGGAACAGCTCTTGACGCAGGCTTGCTCGCAGCTTGCCAGGCAGTCGAGCATTATGAAATTTCCAGATATGGTTCGCTGAGGGAATGGGCCAAGGAACTGGGTTATTCACAAGCCCACACATTGCTGACCCAAATTCTGGATCAGGAAAAAGCCACAAATAACAAGCTCACGAACTTGGCGATAAGCCAAATCAATAAGGCCTAAATCCTGCTTTGTGAGAGAGGAAGGGCGGACCTCCTTCTTCTCTTTTTCCCATTTTACACAACCCGCTGTCACAATCAAAATACAACTTCTGATACTGCGCACTTCTTTTTGCGCACTTCTCGAAAAACCCTAAAAGAAGTTCGCAAATGCACGCTGCTTTAACGGGAGGCAGCCGGCAGTTACTGCCATCGCTCTTTAATAACCGCAATTCGACCAAAGATACCATTGGCGCCGTCCTTGAACGGATCGAGGTCCGCGAGGCGCTGTCTTGCCCATTGAAGCCATTCTGAGGCCGGCCGGTCCTCTATTTCAATCGACGGATCGTCTATGCGTCGTTCAATTTCGGCAATGAAGTCAGCCAGAAGATCGTATTGTCGCCAGCCTTTGGCATTCTTTATGAATGCCTGCCAACGCTTGTCATCGACTTCTTTTAGTCTCTGCCGCTCGTATTCCTCGTGGCGCTCTCGTTGCCACCGTTCTTCGTCAGCCTTACATTTTAGTTGCCATTGGCGGGCGGCCTCAACAAGAGGCGGAATACTGGTAACAACATCGGAAATAATCTCACAGAATGTTACGCGATTATCCTCGACCCATTCCGGCTGTTTTCCTGATATCCACGTTAGCAACTTAACACGTAGAAAATCCGTTGGCTGCAAGCCTGGGCGAACATTGTTTCTAATGGCGGTCCAACTTTGATCCTTGAATCCTGGAGATTTCTTCATCTTTTCGACGATGCGAAATTCCAATTCGATATCATCCAGCCGCGCGTCAATATCACCTTGCAACCATGCGGCAGTCAGCACGCAACCGGACTTCTCGATTGCGTGACAAAAGGTGCTTATCGCCCTTATGCGCCTTATGTCCATTGCGGTAAAATCAGGACGTGGATTGGGAAGCGCAGTCCGCCCCTGTTGAATGTATAGCCATATTTCGCGCAGTCTCTCCGACTGTAAATTGACGTAGTCGTTAAAATTCTCCCTGACTAAAGGATGCAACTTTTTAAGGTCATCCAGACCAGAATCATCCCGGTCTAATGCTACAATCATGGGCTTGATTGGCTTCGATTTGGCTGTTGGATTTTTGCCAGTTAAGCTTTCAGTTGGTCGCGGCAGGGCTATTTTCTTGGCTTTGCAAAACCGGATCAATCGAGGAAGCGTTAATCCAAGCTCTCGAGCAACATCCTCCAACGGATGATCGGTGACGAGACGCTGCACTTCTTCGGTTGAAACAGAGTACAGCTTGATCGGGTTCTTTTTCATTGCCGCCTCGCTGCTAAGCTGTCTGTAACGGCCTCACAAAGGTTACGGCACGCTCACCACTCGGACATCAGGAGGGTTAGCTGGTTTCGCAACCTCTGCTGCCTCTCCATTCTCAATGTCAATTACCGCATCATACGGCATACGATATAAGCGCCCCACACGGAAGCATCTCAGCTTTTTACGATTAATGAGATCCCGTATGTGTTGAGCGCTGAATTGCCAGCGGGCGGCCAAATTTCGGGCGTAAAGGGGATGTTATCTGTGGCCACGGTGGCTAACTCCGATCCAAGCCGACGCATGATAGCCTCATTCTAACCAATCTTCGCCGCTTTTTAACTAGGAAACAATAGTGCCGAGCGGTTGCCGTGCCCAATGTGCACACGTCCGCTGGAGCAATTTATACGAATGTGGTGGAGATAAGGAATTTCAAACTCTTCAATCGGTCGTGCGCTTGCTTCAATTTCATCGAACCATCGTTATACGTTTCGAAATACCGCATCAATCTTTGAGGGGCTGCGGGCAGGAATGGCTTCGTCGGACAGCCTTACTAGGTCAGGATCGCAAGTTGCGAGGTGGTTGAGAGCAATACGAAGGTTTTTCTTCCTCTTGCCCGCTGCATGCTTTCACTGCCTCAACAAGAGGCAGAAGCGGTGAAACCTCAATCATCCTTTGCCATCACCGCTGCTAGCCACGGATACTCCACTCGAAGCTCACGAATAGCTGTTTCTAGGCTATCAAATATCGAGCCGTTGTCGGTAAACGCAGCCCAGTATTCTGCGTGGTAGTTGTACTCAGGCACATCATCAATCCAAAATTTCTCCGCGATGCAGTTGATTGCGCCATCAGTCCGTTGAACAAACACCAACCGGGTTTGTCCATCTGGACTCAGTGCTTGGTGTAGAACCGTACGCGTCATGGTTGCCGGTCTCTCAGGCGAACACCTGGACCATTTCCGTTCTGATCGATGAATATCACGCCGTCCGCTTCAAGGGCTGTGCGGATAGCTTGAAGATTGTTTGCTATCGGGACCCTTCGACCTTTCTCGAAATCTCGCACGGTGGAAAGGCTTACATTAGCCGCTTCGGCTAGCTGTGTCTGGGACCAATCTAATAGGCCGCGAGCACCGCGAGATTGTTCAGGCGTAAGCATGGTGAACGCAATCCTACTATTTTTTGATGACATCAACGATTTTTGTTGACTGGTCCGATCTTGATGCTAATTCTTAACATCAACGAAAAGCACTGACAACAACAGTCACCAACCATAGTTAACAACTAGTTTTCGAGGAGACCACAATGCAGCACGTAGTGCCAGCAAACGCCACCGGCTTTCCCGCCACCAGCAATATGGCCCTGATAGCCCAGCGCGCCGAACAGAGATGCCCGCAGAACTTATGCGTCATGGTGATCGACGGTGAAGTGGTATGGGTTGATATCAACCGCTACGACGAGACGGGCCGGGCTGTAATCATCGAACACGACGGACGCATTCGCCTGATGGATATCGAGAAGGAATATATCGGGCATCGTCCCTTTGGAGCCAGAACGGGGCTCGGACACTACTTTAAATCGCCACACGGTGGAGTTTGCCGCAATAGCGTGATCGTTGTCGGAATGGTGGTCGACGCCCCTGGTGGCCGGGTGATTGACGGGGAAATGGCATGATCGACCTTGGCTCTTTCTTGCTAGGCTTGGCTAGCGGCGTCGTAGGCTCATGGGCTGCTATGGCCGTTATCGTCTACACCGACCCGCGCAGGCGGTGATTATTGGACCCATAGCTCAATCGGAAAGAGCAGCGGCCTTCTAAGTCGCAGGTTGCAGGATCGTGCCCGGCTGGGTTCTCCATCATCTGCCTCACCAGCAGAATGTCGCGCTGGCGACGACCGACACGAGGAACACGCCCTGCGCCAGTGAGCAGGGCGAATAAAAAGGACGGCGTTTTGCCCGGCACCACCCGTAAGCCGCCGTCCTCCGTACTAGCCAAGGACACGAGGAGACCAAAGCCACCAACCTTGGCGTTTCTTCCGGGTACCACCCCGGCAACCGGCTTATGGCCGTCACCATGCCATGTGTCAATCGCCACCAAAACGAGAAATGACTATGATGAACGAACGGGAAAAACAGACTTTAAGCGAACTGGTGTTTGTCGTTTGGATCGATGAACGCCTATCCACGAGAACATATTTACAAATCGTCAATGTTCATTTCGGTGCAGAATGTTTCATTGCCGCGTGGCGACTCGGTGGCGATTTACGCAGCAACGATCAGAAGTTCGCGTGAAAGTAAAATCATAAGGCTTTGATTTTATTAAGAATATTGGTGCCGCTTGCGTGACTCGAACACGCGACCCCATCATTACGAATATTGGTAGGCCTGATCACTGTATTTCCCTTAACATCATTGATGATAATGAAAACAAACAGTTAGTGACGATGGTCGTCCCCTTGCATCACTATATATCCTTGCAATTCCCGTTCATTTGATTGCTATTTGATTGCTAGCAATCAGGGGCAGGTAATGAAATTAACAAAGCGTACCGTCGACGGAATCGTACCTTCCAGCAAAGATACCCTCTATTGGGACGAAGAAATTAAGGGCTTTGGAGTCAAAGTCACGCCAGCTGGAAAGAAGATATTTGTTCTCCAATCCCGGTTGAATGGCAGCTTAAAGCGATTCACGATTGGAGCGTTTGGAGCGCCCTGGTCAGCGGACGCAGCTCGCGACGAGGCCAAGCGATTACTTGGTGAAATCGTTAAAGGCGTGGATCCACATGAATCTAAACGATCACGCCGAAACGACATTACCATTCAAGAATTAGGTGATCTATATTGGGAACTGGCCTGTGCTCATAAAAAGCCCGTAACCATTGCCAATGAAAAAGGGCTTATGGCTCGGCACATTGTGCCGTTATTCGGCAGAATGAAAGTGAGCGACATTCGTCGAACCGACATCCAAAAATTTATCAATGATGTCGCTACTGGAAAAACTGCGGCTAAGGTTAAAACAAAAACTCGGGGTTTGGCTCGTGTTACGGGCGGCAAAGGATCTGCAAATCGAACATTAGGCCTTTTGTCGTCAATGCTATCGTTTGCTGTCGAGAATGGATATCGTTCTGATAACCCGGCATTGGGTACAAAGCAATTTAAGCTGAAGACCCATGATCGATATCTCACGCCTGTAGAGCTTGATCGACTTGGTCACGCATTGGATTCTGCTGAAAAGAATGGAGTGAGCATATTTGCCGTTGCAGCAATAAGATTTCTCGCGATGACAGGATGTCGAAGGAACGAAGCATTGACATTACAGTGGTCGTGGATTGATTTCGAACATCGCTTGGCAAAACTGCCGGATAGCAAAACGGGTCAAAAAGTTCTTCACCTTGGTGAAAGCGCCTTAGCGTTGATCCAGTCGCTCCCTAAGATAGCCGGTTCACCATTGGTTTTCCCTTCATCTGTGGGCGGTGATCGGCCGCTCAGCATCCAGAAGATTTGGGACGACATTCGCTCTGAAGCGGATTTACGCGATTTACGCATCCATGACCTGAGACATAATTTTGCAAGTATGGCGGTATCGTCGGGACAGAGCCTGTACCTGGTTGGAAAGCTACTCGGCCACAGCCAAGCCCAGACAACCCAGCGGTATGCGCACCTCGCGCCAGACCCAATCCGCGATGCGGCTAACAGTGTGTCAAATATTATCGACACTAACCTGCGATCAGGGAGCCAAAAGAAGAAATCGGACGAGAAAAAGTAGCGTTAAGAACATGAGAAAGTGACGCATGACAATGTCATCATTCGCGAATTGTGAAGCGCAAGGCAAATGAGCGGTTGCGAAGCTGATGTCCAGAAGTCATGCAATCAACATATGGACAAAGGTGAATCTTGCCATATGTGGTCGTGTCAAACTAGCGTTCATATTGACCGGAAAGGGGCCGGAAGCCGACTGACCGCTGCACGGACATGCCGCGAGAAAGCAGATATCCTGGACCACCTCCGGACGAGGAAATATTCGACAATGCTGCAGAGGGTGTTTAATCTGCTTCCAGCAAAGCAACTATTCTAAATCTCGGCAATGGAATGCAGTCGAGAATGCTTCGAGGAAGGGCGGATCTTGATTAATTTCGAAGACCTGTTGGGAGACGACGAAGTAGCCGTGACCGACCCGCGTGATATTTTTCTCACGCTGGATCGGGCGAAGCGGTTCTCCTTCCCTCGAGATATCCAGACAGAGGTAATGAAAGCTTGGTTCCAAGACCCTAACAATCATGACACCGTTATCAAGCTGAACGTCGGCAGCGGCAAGACCGTTGTCGGCCTACTGCTCCTCCAGAGCTCCTTGAACGACGGCAAAGGGCCCGCCCTTTACATCTGCCCCGACAACCAGTTGGTGTCTCAGGTCATTGAGGAAGCAGGCGCTCTTGGACTCGAGATCGTCGAGGACCCACGCGACCCCGCCTATGCTGCGGGCCAGAGAATCTGCGTTACAACCATCCACAAGCTATTCAACGGCAAATCCGTATTCGGGCTGGAGCAGGTCAAAATATCAATCGGCAGCGTCGTGGTGGACGACGCGCACGCCTGTGTGGCGACCATCGGCGAGCAATTCCGCATCACCCTGCCGAATACTCACCCAGCCTACGGCAAGATCCTCCATGTTGTCGCCAATCAGTTGAAGCGCCAGAGCCCGTCCCGATTCCTTGAGCTCGAGGATAGCGATCCGAGGGTGACTATGGAGGTCCCATTTTGGGCATGGAAGGACAATCAAGACGAGATATTGAAGGCTCTGCATGTCCATAGGGAATCCGAACAACTGCTCTTCAGCTACCCCTTGCTGAGGGAAGTGTTGCCATACTGCCGTTGCGTTATAGGCGGTCAATTCCTCGAGATCGAACCCATCTGCCCACCCACTGACCTCATCAGGTCGTTCTTCAAAGCCAAGAGGCGGATTTATCTCACGGCTACTCTTGCCGATGACAGCGTCCTCGTCTCCCATTTTGGTGCAAACCCCAAGGCGCTCAAGGATCCTATCGTACCTGTGTCCTCACAATTCATGGGCGAGCGAATGATCTTGATGCCGCAGGAGCTGAATCCGGAGATAGACATTGCTGAAGTTAGAGCTTTGCTTGTCGATCTGGCCAAGGATCAAAATGTCGTCGTCATCGTTCCATCCAAGCCCGCAGCGGATGCTTGGAAGGATGTCGCGGATCAAATCCTGATTGGTGACAAGGTAGCTCCGGGCGTCGAAAAGCTCCGGAACGGGCATGTAGGTTTGACAGTTCTGGTGAACCGCTACGATGGTATCGACCTTCCCGACGATGCATGTCGGGTACTGGCGCTCTTCGATCTACCGGAGGTCTCCTCACTCCGCGAGGCAGCCGACATGGCAGTCATATCGGACTCGAAGGCCGGCCTTCGCCGTCAGATGCAGCGCATTGAGCAAGGCATGGGAAGAGGAGTACGGTCCAATGACGACCACTGCGTCGTCTTATTGTGTGGCGCCAAGTTGACCAGTCGCATCAAGTCGGTCGAGGGTCGACAGATGCTGGCCGGTGCCACACAGGCACAGTTGGAGCTGTCCACCAACCTCGCCAAGCAACTCGACGGTACCGACATAGATGGCATACGGAAGGTCATACACCAATGCCTCGGCCGCGACGCTGGCTGGGTGAAGGTGAGCAAGAAGGCGCTCCTTCGAGCCAAGCCGGGGAAAGGTCTCGCTCTCGATCCTACGGCCGTCGCCTTGCGCACGGCGTTTGATCTGGCTCGATCAGGTGACCATCCCGGTGCACTTGAGGAGCTCAGATCAGCCGGAAATCGGCTCGACGATGCGGACGAGAAGGCACTGACGTTGGTCAGGCAGGCGGAGGTTGCTCATCATATCGACCCAGCGAACGCACAGAAGATCCTGTTGTCAGCGCACCGGCTCAACAACTACGTTCTGCGTCCAATCGACGGGATCGCGTACCAGAAACTTGCCCCAGTCGCCGGTAAGCAAGCCGCGAAGGTCCAAGAAATCCATAGATCGACCTTTCTCGAAGCGGTCGACAGGATGCTACGGTTCCAGAGCCTAGTCGATGACCTGCGGTTCGAGCCCAATACCTCCAACGAGTTCGAGGCTGCGATCCACGAGACGGGCAGGCTGCTCGGCCTTGGCTCGCAGAGGCCGGAGAAGACATCAGAGAAGGGCCCCGACAATCTTTGGGCGTTCTCCGATGGTAGCTTCCTCATTATAGAATGCAAGAACGGCGCCACCACAGAGCAGGGCATCTCGAAGCACGACCTGGGGCAATTAGGCCAGGGCATCGATTGGTTCGAGGAGAAATACACCCAGGTGGCGGAGAAGACGGCGTTGATCGTGCACCCCATGAAGACAACCGGGGCTGGTGCGGCGATGATCGAAGGCGCTCGTGTGATGACAGAAGATCAGCTCAACAAACTGCGAAATGCATTGCTAGACTTCGCCAAGGCATTAGGGGACGCGAATGTCCTGAACGACGTGGAGCGGATCGGTGCTCTCTTAAAGACCCATGCCTTCACTCCTAAGATGTTCATCGATCGGTATTCGGTGCCCCTGAAGAAAACCTGATCGCCGCATGCTAAAGCGCCGCAATGTTGGAGGTGACGCTTATGCATTTTGCCGGGGTCATAGTCAGGGTCCAGATGCCACAGTTGCCTGCCTCCATTCTTGTGCTGCAGGCAGGACGTCTTCGGTAATGCAACCGAAAGCGAATAGACAGGGCGTCATCCACCCTTCTCGGTTTCAGCAACAGCCAAAGTAGAAAGGCTGCTATCGGTGTTCGCCAGATCTGCATGGATAACAGCAATAAAGCGCGTTGCCGATCGGTCGGTTGCGACTTCATGTCAGCCATTCGGCGCGCTGCCATCCCCACCCAAAACCTGCCATCCTTTCCGTTCTGCCTAGGGCACGGGCGGGGCCTAAACGCGGCTGGCCGCTTCAATTTGCTAACGTACGAAAAACAACGATCCCCGAGGGGATTACTAACTCAATCCCACGTCAGTCTCCGAGTGTTATGGCTACCGTTTAGGATACTTCTCTCTGAGCGTGTCAAGGTTGAAACGCCACAGACCTTTTTCCTCCATCGCGCGCATTAGTTCTTCCACAGGCGTTTGAGTTTCGAACAGTGTCATTTCCTTCAAAGACGAGTTGACCATGTTTTGCAGATATAAGCCGATCGGTTGTTGATCCTCAAAGAAACTAGTTCTGAACAGAGACAACCAAGCCATGAGGAAGGCAAGAGGAGTATCGGTGCTGTAGGGCATAATGAAGCCACTTACGTCCAGAGCACCAACCTTATGAAGGAAAGGTAGACCGATTGCTTGTGTGAACGGTGCTTCCTGGTGAGGCGACAAGATCAAGGCGACGTTCTGGTCCAGAAGGAATATGCCGTCGAGAGGGAGGACCCTCTCACTGTCGATATACTCCATCAACTCCAATAGGATCGATTGCCAGGGCGACTTCGTCTCGGTTGCTATGATGAAGTACGGGCGATAGAAAACATAGTAGGAAGCCCAGACGTCGGGGCTAGTGACCTGTACTAGCCGAGACATGTTCTTTGCACGTAATGCACGAAACTTCCGAGCTTTCCTCAATTCGTCCGGCATGACGGAGCGCGACAAACTGGTTTTCACTTCGCCAGCGGCTAGTACCCCTTCGATGAAAAAAAGTGTCGGAATATCTCGTGCCGTCGGGAACGGTTGCGACTGATTCGAAAACACCAAATCCATCTGGCCCGATCGGGCCCCAGCGCTGTCGTTGTCGCTTTCCGAAGCGATCACTTCGCCCGTACCCACGTTTACGGATCGGGGTAGGTGCTTTTCGAAGAAGTCGCGGGAGGCGATCTCGAGTGCATTACCCCGTAAACCGAGATGTTCAAAACGAGTGCGCGCTACTTCTAGCTCCAGTTCGAGTATCTTTTGCTGATGCGTAAAAAGATCCTTGAAGTCCATTTTCCCTGCCCCTGTTCTATTCACCGATTAGCAAATCTCCACTGCATTAGAAACTCGTTGGCTTCGGACAACTTGCTCACTATGATCTTTCCAACCTCAGAAGCTTGCCTCGAATGTCTGCATCGGGCAACCGCCGGCCCTCCGCCACAAGTGCCTGTTACGAGTATTGCACAGCGGTTCTTTTGCCAAAGCAAGAAGATCATTCAGCGTGAGGTCAAACAAATGGAGTTGGGCAGCCAATTCCATTTCCGGAATAATGCACGGCGTAGAACAATTCAGCACATTGAAATATTGTGGAAGGCACACTTGCTTCCCTTCAATGACGCAATGTACTTTGCAATCGGGGATGGCGCTGTGACGTCAGTGGGGATTCATGGAACTAAGTGCGTTAAAGAAGCAGCTTCAGGAACACCTTGGCGATGGCCTGGTTCTGATAGTCGGCTCAGGGCTGTCCTGTGCCGAGGGCGTTCCTGGCATGGGCGCGCTCGGGCATCATCTGGTGACACACATACCAGCCAGCCTGTCCTTGGAAGACACGAAACTCTGGGAAGAGATCCATCCACTCATCGAAACCAATGGTCTGGAAGCGGCGCTGCTGAAACACGCGCCTACTCCGTCCCTTGAGGCTGCCATCGTACAGAGCACCGGAGACTTCATCGCTGCCTCCGAGGCAAACATCATCGCGGAAGTATTCAACAATACGCGGACACTTCGGCTCACCAAGCTTATCCCGCACTTGTTGAAACCAGGTACCGGCATTCCAATCGTAACGACGAACTATGATCGTCTTGCCGAGCTAGCCTGCGAGGAAGCCGGACTGGGCGTCGATACTATGTTTTCCGGCCATTTCGCTGCTCGACTCGATCCGGAGGATAGCTACTGGAGCTTCTGCCGCCACGTGAAGCTCGTCGGCAAGAACGTGCGATACAAGTTTGCCTCAAAGGCCAATGTTTTCAAGCCTCACGGCAGCCTGGACTGGTACCATCGGGAGGGTAATCCGGTCCGCTATGCAGGCACACTGCCGTTGCCGCGCTTAATCATCACGCCCGGACTGAACAAGTTCCGCAGCGGCTACGAGAGTCCATTCGACAAGCACAGAGAAAAAGGGAACGACGCCATCGACAAGGCCCGCCGTTTTCTCATTATAGGCTATGGGTTTAATGATGATCATTTGGAAATCCATCTCACGCCACGCATCAAATCGGGCGTGAAGACCGTAATTTTGACCTATGCGCTTTCCCCCAAGGCGCGAGAGATAGCGATCGAAAACAAAAACGTAGTTGCGGCGGAGTTTCACGAAAACGGTGGAAATGCCGGTGCCCGCATCATCGTCGATGGAGCGGAAGTTTTCTATCCCGGTATCGACTACTGGGACCTCGATGGTTTTGTGAAGGGAGTTCTAGCGGCATGACTAGTCCGGCACTTGAGTTTACGGAGAATGATCAGATCGGGCGCGTGGCCGGTGTTGACACCAGTCGTGTAGCGATAGACGTCACCAATTCCGAAATGCTGACGCGCGTTGGGATCGGGCAACTCATTGCTATTAAAGGCGCGACACAGGCGGAATTTCTTATCGGGATGACCGACCGGGTCACTCGCTCTCTTCGCGAAGAGCTCCCTGATCCAGAAGGCGGTGAATTCGGCGCGCTGACCGTTTCGCCTGCGGATCACATGCAGGCCTTTGTCATCGGTACCTACCGAACCATTGATGGTGACAAGGTAGACACCTTCAAACGCGGCGCGGACAGTTTCCCCCAGATCGACCGCGATTGCTTTGTCATCGAGGGCGGCAACCTACAGCGCTTCATGGGGATCTTGGGTGCCAACGTTTCTGAGGAGGAGCGCTTGAAGCTAGGCACATTTGTCGCCGATCGAAGCGCTGAAGCGATTGCAAGTGGTGATCGCTTCTTCCAGCGTCACGCCGCAATTCTCGGCAGCACCGGCTCTGGTAAGAGCTGGGCAGTCGCCCTCATTCTTGAGAGAGCAGCCAAGCTCAAATACCCCAATCTCGTCGTATTTGATATGCATGGCGAGTACGCTCCCCTTGCTGATAAGACTAAAGGTGGATTCGCGCAGCGCCTCAGGATTGCCGGCCCTGGAGACCTCGCTGCACCGAAAGACGACACTCTCTTTCTACCGTATTGGCTCCTGAACCGCGATGAGATGCTGTCCATGATCTTGGATCGCAGCGATCAAAACGCGCCCAATCAGGCCTCACGCTTCACCCTCCATGTCCGCGAACTGAAAGGCGCAACGCTGGACATGGCGAAAAAGACTACTGTCAAGGAGACCTTCACCGTCGATTCTCCAATCCCCTACGCCATGTCGGAGTTGGTCGACCGATTGGAGACCGACAATACGGCTAAAGGAATCGGTAAAAACGGTGCCGCCATAAAGGGAGATTGGGAAGATAAGCTGACGCGCTTCATCTCCCGCCTGGAAGCGAAGCTCGATGATCGCCGATATGGGTTTATGTTCTCGCCACCTGTTGAAGCGCTCGACTATGGGTGGCTCGCGAAGCAGATCGTGAAACTGCTGCGGGCCGACTCCGGTAACGGCATTAAGATCATCGACTTCTCGGAGGTTCCCGCCGACGTGCTGCCGGTCGTGACCGGCACGCTTGCCCGCCTGCTCTACGACGTCCAATTCTGGATGAACGCGGAGTCACGCACAGCAATTACACTGCTGTGCGATGAGGCGCATCTCTATCTTCCTATGAAGGATGATGCCGACGCTGTGCAACGGCAGGCCCTGTGGTCGTTTGAGCGCATTGCTAAGGAAGGTCGAAAATACGGCTTCTCTCTTCTTGTGGTAAGCCAACGCCCATCCGACGTGAGCCGAACAATCCTCTCCCAGTGCAACAACTTCCTTGCCCTGCGGCTTACAAATGACAGCGATCAGAACGTCATCAAGCGCTTGATGCCGGATTCTCTCGTCGGTTTGACGGCAATGCTTCCGCTTCTCGACACGGGCGAAGCACTTTTGCTCGGCGATGCGGTCCTACTTCCCACGCGGATTAAGTTGGATCGGCCGCAGGTGAAGCCTGACAGCGCTACGCGAGAATTTTGGAAGGAGTGGGGCACATTGCAACCCGATGAGAAGCTTCTTGAAGCAGCGGTCGAGTGCCTGCGCAGCCAAACCCGGTTGAAATAAAGTCGCTTCGAAGACGAATATCAATAAGGTTCCAGCAACCGTTCTCGCTACTGCGGCGAAACCAATTAACGAATGGCAGGTTGCGGGGTCGCGACGATAAGTCTTACGACAACGTCACAGAAGCTTCGAGCCTCGCGGTTCAAGATGTGTTTGGAGGGGAAATGGCGAAGCGCGATAAATATGCAAGTTGGGATGAGCTAATGCAGAACGCGACCGAGAATGTAGACTATCGCATTTCGGTGCGGCGCATAGAAGGAAGCGCTACGGCGATCCTTGCGCCTCATGGCGGAGGCATCGAATTCCTGACGCTTCCGCTAGCACGCTCAATTGCCGGCGGCGACTACAATTTCTATGCATTCGAGGGCGTCAAGAAAGATGGCAATTGGGACCTGCACATAACCTCGCACCGCTTCAAAGAAGCGCGTGCGCTCACATTGATCGCCGGTTGCGATCGTGTCGTGACCGTCCACGGCTTGGACGGCAACGCTAAGTCGGTAAAAGTCGGTGGTGCCGATGGCGCTTTGGGTAAAGCAATTCATGACGCTCTGATAGCTGCGGGGTTCGATAGCAAGATCGAGACATCAGGAGCGTACGCTGGAACCGAACCGCTCAACATCTGCAATCGAGGCCGTTCCAGAAAAGGCGTTCAACTAGAACTCAAGGCTGGGCTTCGTAACGCGTTGAGGGACGACAAACAGGTATACGACGCATTTGTGGCGGCCATCCGCGCAGCGCTTCAGCAGAATGGGCGCACAGATCGAGACGTTGGCATTGGATGAAGTCTGCTGCCAAAGTGGGCTTAACAAGACCTGCCTGTCTCCTCTCCGCCTAATAATGGTCGTTAGTAGCAGAAAAAGCGGAATGACCGCGTTGGAGTGTGTGTGAATTGTACGGTAATGTCTGCAATGAAGGCGCGAAGCCGACATGAAAACTGTTGATCAGTAAACATATGGCAAGAGCTGACTTTTGTCATATCCCGGCGATAATGCTGCCTGCTATTCAGAGGTCGCTGGCGTTTCGGGATCATTTGACCAAATTGTTGTGCCATTGTGGTCGACAGCGATAAATCGAAAGCGGCCTTTTTCTAGAATTTCATGCGCCTTGTTCATGGCTTTCTCCCGGTCGTCAGTCTCCAGCCGTAATTGGGTCCACTCGAAGGGGGCGTTTGTTGCCCAAACTTCGTATTTCGCCATCTCAACCTCTATAAGCTCTGCAGTTAACGACTCTAAATTGCCAATTCTCAGAATCGTCAACGCCATTTGGTTGTGCGTTCGGAAGATACGAATTGCAAATGCACTGTTCGCGAATTGCCTGGCACCGAACCAATTGAAAGTGGACCCACACCGAATATACCTATAGACGAAACTGCATACGATAAAACTAACTGCCTCTGGTATCCTCCGGCAAAATTAGGCTGGAATAGGTTGTTTCAAGCGCCAAAGAAAGCTCGTAAATCGTTATGATTGTCGGGTTGCGCTGTCCCCGTTCAAGGCTACTCAAATACTGTTGGCTGAAGCCTGAACGCTCCGCCACTTGTTCCTGTGTCAGGCCTTTTTCTTTTCGTATCCGGGCAAAATTATCGCCAACAATTTTCCGCACATCCATGCGTGAATTGTTGGCACTTTACACACTATAAGTTTATCAACTATAATATGTAAAACGGGCATCAATGGCTGCGCTGCTCCCTGTACTGTCGCGGCGTGTGCTGAGAGGAGGGTTTAGAAAAGCGGGGTAATAATTGCGGTGCGATTAGTTTGCTAACTGCGTTTCGGCTTTCTGCCTGCTTTGAGCCCGGTGGGTTTCGCCTGCGTGGTGTTAGGTTCGGCGAACAGTGCACCAACGGGAACGCCGAGTACGATAGCCATGGCTTCAAGGGTGGAAACGGTTACGTTTTCCATGCCGCGTTCGACACGTCCAACGTACGAGCGATCAATTTGAGCTTCGAGCGCCAAACGCTCCTGCGAAAGGCCACGCTCGACCCGCAATAGTCGCAGGTTCCAGCCGATGATTTGCTTAGCATCCATAACTGACGAGCAATCATATTGACGGCCCGTTAATCGACGGACTGTTGATCCCTTATTTATTATTTGCTATAACCCTGCCAACGGCACCCTTCAGCACTTACGCACAGCTGAAGGCGTGCCGTTTCGCACGTTTGGACACCATCTTGGGGGAGTAATCATGCATCATTATGTGAATGCCATGCGGCAGTATGCTGTGTTTTCGGGGCGCGCGACGCGGTCGCAGTATTGGCTGTTCAGCCTGGTATTGTTCGGAATGTTGATCGTTGCCTTGATGATCGATCAGGTTTTTGGCGACTCGACCACTGATGAACCTGCGGGGGTAATTACCGGCTTGGTGTATTTGGCCCACCTGGTTCCGTCGATCGCTGTTGGCGTTCGTCGCTTGCACGATACTGACAGATCGGGCTGGTGGCTGCTGGCGGTGTTCGTGCCGCTGATTGGTCAGCTCGCCGTGCTGATTTTCATGTGCCTGCCATCGGCGCCAGGCCGAAACCGGTTTGACCTCGCACCGGGATATGAACCGCATGAACCATTTGCTGGATCCAAGCCTGCGACGCCAGCTTCGAGGAACTCTCTCGATCAGTTGGAAAAAATCGCATCATTGCGCGCCTCGGGGGCAATTGATGAGAATGAGTTCAAGCAGTTGAAAGCCAATGTGCTGCCCCGCTCGTCAAGGTGAGTTGGGGCCATGTGGGAGCATTTTATATCAAAACGGCGGCTTTTGTCGCTGCTAGGCCTATCATCAACGATGACCTTGGCGTTATCAGAACATGCCTGGGCAGGGCAGGGTGATGCGCGATCAGCGTTTCTGGCGTTTGCATTTATTGCTGCCATCATCGTTATCCTGGCTGTAATATTCATCCCAACCATCGTCGCCTTTCGCCGACAACATCCGAACCGGTGGCTCATATTCGTCGTCAACTTTGCTTTCGGTGGCACGGTTGTCGGATGGATAGCAGCGTTGGTTTGGGCATTGCACTATGCACACATTAGCGAAGACGGCAGCAATGGTGGCGAAAGCGGCATCGATCTCTTCGTTAATGACCCAGTCAATGTTCGCGTCGATCCCAGTATGAACGAGGATCAGAAGATCGCTTTGCCGGTTTGCCCGACAAACAACCCAAATCCATCGAAGGACCATTCGGATGCTGAGACCGTGAATGCTTTGCAGCGTTTGAAGACGCTGTTCGAAAGCGGAGCGATTTCGGCTGAAGAATTTACAGCACTTAAGGCACCTATCCTCAAACGCTACATTCACAAGACGGGGTAAAATATGATCATGGAGCAGAATCATTCAGCGCCAGCGCTTGAGCTCGCACAAAGTTCGAACACTTTAAAGTTCGTTCTTGGTCAGGTTTTTTTACTCAGTTCATTCATTGCATCGCTGAGTTTTGCTGCGAGCGTCCTAGTGCCTTCAGTGAGCTACGCCAACGAACCGCAAATTATCTTCCAGGAAAACGGCTGGATCGCTTTTCCAAAGCAAAAAGACCCGGAAAAAGGCTGCGTCATGGGGCGTCACATCAAGAACAATGTGCACGCCATTATATATGTAAACAACAATGAGACTTTCCAGATTGGTTTGACGTCAGCTGATTGGCGCCTTGAACAAGGAACGGAGTGGAAGGGGGCGATTGCATTCGATAGCGACCGGTCAATAGCGACGACGGTGAGAGCGTCGTCACAAAACACAGTTGTTGAACCGCGCCGGGTTTGCCGGAGGCCGTTTGGTTTAAGTTATGCGGCCATGGCTGGCGCGTCCAGCATGGCATAGTAACGTTCTTCGGCTTCGGCAGGCGGAATGTTTCCTATGGGCTCCAGAAGACGCCGGTTGTTGAACCAATCCACCCATTCGAGTGTGGCGAACTCCACGGCTTCGAAATTGCGCCATGGTCCCCGCCGATGGATGACCTCGGCCTTGTAGAGGCCGTTGATCGTTTCGGCGAGAGCGTTGTCGTAACTGTCGCCGACGCTTCCAACGGAAGGCTCGATGCCTGCCTCCGCCAGCCGTTCGGAATACTTGATCGATACGTATTGAACACCCCTGTCGGAGTGGTGGATGAGACCACCGCGATGGACTGGCCGCCGGTCATGGAGTGCCTGGTCCAGGGCATCAAGGACGAAACCCGCATGAGCGGTTCGGCTCGCCCGCCAGCCGACGATGCGGCGGGCGAACGCGTCGATCACGAAAGCGACGTAAACGAAGCCTTGCCAAGTGGCTACATACGTGAAATCGGAAAGCCACAACATGTTCGGCGCGGGAGCGCAGAACTGGCGGTTCACGCGGTCGAGCGGACATAGAGCGGCCTTGTCAGGCACGGTCGTTTTGACGGGCTTTCCACGGATAATGCCCTGGAGACCCATCATTCTCATAAGCCGAGAAACAGTGCATCGAGCTATGTCGAAGCCTTCCCGCTGCAACTGCCGCCATACTTTCCGCACGCCGTAGACTTGGAAATTCTCATTGAACACTCGGCGTATCTCGACCTTCATTGCCGCGTCGCGACGAGCGCGGACCGACAGGCGGTCCACGTCCGTGCGCTTGGCGATGGCGTCATAGTAAGTGGACGGGGCAATCGGCAGCAGCCTGCAGATCGGCTCGACCCCGAATTTTGAGCGGTGTTCGTCGATGAAGGAAATCATCGCTTCAGTGGGCGGTCGAGCTCCGCCTGGGCAAAATAAGCCGACGCCTTGCGCAAAATCTCATTGGCCTGTCGAAGCTCGCGGTTCTCCCGCTCAAGGGCCTTCATCTTCTCGGCGACATCGCTTGGAAGGCCTGCTCGTTTGCCGCTGTCAACATCGGCTTTCTTCACCCACTCATGCAGCGTATGTGCCGAGCAGCCAATCTTGGCGGCTATGGATGAAACTGCCGCCCACCGGGATGGATGCTCAGCCTCATGGTCCAAAACCATGCGGATGGCTCGGTCACGAACTTCAGGTGAAAATTTGTTGGTCGTCTTGCTCATATCGGCTCCACTTTCTCACGAGTTGGAGCCTCCGGCAAACCCGGCGCGGTTCATGTCGTGCCATCAGGGGCGGGAGAAGACAGCCTTGAAAGCCGTATCCGTGCTGCAGCTAAGGTTCGTATAACCTTCAACAATGAAACCTTTAGCATTTCGCTCAAGGGCTCGAGCAACGCACTCGATATGCTTTGGTCCTGCGCCGAAGGCGGTATGGGGGCTTCGAGCTTCAGCTTGCCAATACAATCGGGATTTTACGCCATTGCTGAGGGCAATTGTTCTGGCGGTTTGGGACCTAACGTCATTTATACCGATAGCAAATCGCTGAACTGGCCAAGTTCCGCTTGTCGTTTTGAGAATGTCGAGAAAATAAACCAGTCGCAATATAGGGTAAAGCAAACCTGCGGGCGCAACCTCGATGACGTCGAGACGACAGAAGATATCTATACGATCCAAAGCGCGACGAGGTTTTCATTCAAGTACGGCGACCAATTGACAGCGCTAAACCGGTGTAACCCTAAAACCCTGCCGCAAGCTGCTGGGGTCACCTCGCCATTCTACGCACTGCCGACGACTGAAGATATCGCCGACTACCGTAGATCAAAGTTTGACGCATTACTAAGCGTGGGTTCTGAGGGGATCGCAACTGAGGACGATGACTCGACTTGGCAAAAACGCCAGGAAAATCGCCGTCGGAAACAGGCGGAAGAGGAAACAAGAAATAAAGCTGAATATGAGGCCGAAAGAAAAAGATCATCTGAAGAAATGCGCCGATTGTCAGCTCAATCGCAAAACCCGGCAGATCAGGTGGCCAGAGGCGAACCGATCACGTTGAGCTATGCTGATGAAAACGCAGTGAAAGAGCTGATTGGGTTACGCCTTCGCGATGAGACTTCTGCTCGTTTCCGAAACTTTGCTGCGGCAGAGTTGCCGGACGGGACTTACGTTGTGTGCGGTTTCGTAAATGGTAAGAACCAGTTCGGTGCATATACCGGTTACACCCTTTTTTACAGCAACTACCGTCCTGATACGAAAAACTTCACCTATTTTATAATGGCAAATAACGAGAATATCGCGACACTGTGCAGGCTAAATGGGGTGGTGTTCCAATGAGCGAGACCACTCTAAGGTATTGATTTATATATCTTAATTTCATGATCGATTTGACAAATGATGATTTTTCAGCTTTAATGCCGACATCGTTTGTCAAATCGAGGCCCATCATGGCACACCACCGGCAAGCCCGCACGGTGAATACAACTCAAATAAAACAAGCGCTTCGAACAGCAAATACCCTCCGACATCCTGACCGAAACAGAGCCATGTTGCTTTTAAGCTTCAAGGCAGGACTTCGTGCAGGCGAAATCGCCAGGCTGGAATGGTCAATGCTGCTTGATGCCAACAGGAAACTCAGCACGTCCATTAACCTGCCGGGTCGTATCACAAAAAATGCGCACGCACGGCGCATACCAATTCACCCAGACTTGGCTAAGGCTCTGCGCAAATTAGCCAAATATGCAGACTTGAGCGCCCCCGTTATCCTGAGCGAACGAGGCAAAGCGATGTCAGCAAAGTCTGTCGTTAACTGGTTTAAGCATATTTATACGCTCACTGGCTTGGACGGCTGCTCATCACATTCGGGCCGCCGGACGTTCGTCACGCAAGCAGCAAGGCTTGTTCATAAAGCAGGTGGCTCGTTACGGGACGTGCAGCTTCTGGTCGGCCATCGCTCGATCACCACGACCCAATCTTATATCGATGGCGACAGCGATGCCCAGCGCAAGCTCGTTCGATTGATCTGAAGCTACAGATCGCAACTAAACACCCATCAACATTGGAATGAACCTTCAACCTGAACTGAGGAGAAAGCCGCATGAGCAATTGCAAAGAACAAAACATGAACAATCCACAGGCAAGCGTCATTTCCGCACTTAATGATCGGCTGCGCAAATATGGCCAGGGCGGTCGGATCATGATGACACCGGGTATTGTTGCACTCGAACAGTCAGAAATATTCGACATTGTACAAGCCATACGCAACTTCGACGGTTTCATCGAGGAGAACGACCCTTATGGCGAGCATGACTTTGGCTATGTTCAAATCAGCCAACATTCGGTTTTTTGGAAAATCGACTATTACGATGAGAGCTTGTCGATGCATTCACCTGACAAGGCAGATCCCAATGTGACCGTGCGGGTTATGACCATCATGCTCGCTGATGAATATTGAGCAACTGGCAATTGCAATCATGGCAGACAAACATGAGCCGAAGCTCAGGCCTTATCTTCAGGGCAACCTCGATTCACTTTGCGGCGTGTATGCACTTATAAACGGCATTCGCTGGGCCTTACGAAATGAATTGGCATCGGCGAAAGGTGAGCATTGGGAAGAGCTGTTTCGAAAACTGACTGATCACGCCATTAAAAGCCGTGGTCACCTTGAGCTGGTGAACGACGGCTTGTCACTGTACGGCATGATCGCCTTGACGCATGTTGCACAAGATCACATGCGTGAATATCACAACATCGAGGTTGTGATGCACCGACCATTTGCGCTCAGAAGGCCCTTGGAAGCAATGGAGTCGGTGAATACAATCAGCGATCACCTTGCGCAATCCAATACTGCAGTGCTGGCCGCGGTGTATGGAACGCTCAATCACTGGTGCGTCATAAAGGAACTCGACGAGCAGCGGGCACATCTTTTTGACAGCGACCGCCAATCGCACTTACCCAAATCAGCGCTTCAGCCATTGGAGTTTATCGAAAAATCGCGTCGCAGAGCCCACGTTCAAGCTGGAAGCATCGTCACTATTCATATCAGAAAAAGCTAAAATAAACGAAAGCGAAAAAATATTCGCTCGTCCGATTGACAATGATCGAAAGACCACCGATATCTCGATTATCTAAGTCGCCAATAACTCAGTGACGACTTTTTGAGAGGTACAACGAGCCACTGTCATGGTGGCACAAGTTGTGTGAGCGCAACGGAATGATAACCGAAGCCAAGTTCACACACTGCTTCATCCGCAATAGACGCGCTGAGGGCGTCGCAGATGGAGTTGGTGCTTCGACCATCAATCAAATGCAACTGTTTGCATGGGATTGTGGGTCGTTACACCATGAAGCCTCGGCATTCATCGTACCGAACTCCTTCCTTTTGCAAGCAAAACCAAAAGGAAGTTACGATGAAAAAAGCAGTTCAAACCTCCAGTTCGAGCTTAAAATCAACACTCCGCGAGTTGAAAACTCACGTTGAGGGTTATGGTGATGCTAGCGCCAGCAAGTCTGTTCGCGAGGTCATCAAGGCCATTCAGCAAGCGCCCGTTGCAAAACTGGACGTGTCAACTACTGGCAATTCAAAAGCAGCTATCACGTCGAACAAACTGCCATCAGCGGGGCGGAAATCGCCACAGCGTGTTTCACTTGGCGAAGTCGCATCTCCCGCGTCGGTGAATAAGAAGCCTGAAACTAAACGTTCGCGTGCTTCGGCGGATAGGGGAGAGGCGGGCGCACCAGACAGCACGCTTATCGAGGACATAAAGACGGAATCTAGAGATTACTTGACTGCGAAATTTGAGAAGCTCTCCTTCGTGAAAAGCTGGAGGTTGTTAGTAAAAAAGGCGATGTCGAAAATTCCATCCGAATATGCCGATACCGTTACGATGCCAGACGAATGTACAAAGGTCGCCAGATGCAAATCTGGGTTTTGCCCAATCTGCATGAGACTGCTTCGAAAAAAGCTCCTCAAATTCACAAAGGTGAATAACTTTCAATGCCGTGAATGGCACTTTGTTACAATTGTAGTCGAGCGATGGTTGAAGGCGCCAGGAAATTACACTCCCTTCGGAAAGTTGAAAGACCAGCCTGCAATCAAAAATCTGCTGCTCGGAATTCACCGATTGAAGCGGCCAGATGTTTTGCTGATCGGCGGCATTGAAACCGTATTTAATGTGATGAATAACATCCCGTCTGGTAAGCCCTTCCATCTGCACCTGATGGTCTCTGGCTTAACGCGAGAAGAACTCGGCGATCTCATCAGGAAACATATCCCAGATACGGATCTTCCCCGATCTATCCGTTTTGATCCGGTAGGTAATTCGGCAACAGATTTCTCAGACGCCGTCAGTTATGTTTGCAAGCAACCATTCTGGCGGAGATCCAAAAACGATAATAGCGGTAGCGGCTGGTTTCAAACTCCGAAAAGTACGGACTTCGCCGAACTTATGTGCAACCTCGGCACTCACCAATGGGGAGATAGGTTTTTCTTCATTGGTATGAAGTTTCACTATGGGCAGTTCAAATTAACTTGAAATCGATGTTTGACTGTTTGGGGCGGTATTGTTTGTAAAAACAGGTACCCCCCTACCTGTCAGGTATATGAAATAGGGGCTATTTCAGTGGGTATATTAGTAACACTGTAAGGCAAGCACACAGTCAGTTTCTCTTCTACACGATTGCATATGGCATTGATTCAATGAAGAGAAATCCAACGGAAATCTGTTAAGCCCTTATGTCCTTAAGTCCTTATACAAAATTTAGGCGAACTGTGATGAATACAATGCAGCTAATTTTGAACCATGTAACGGTCGATGAAATTGGTCACGAAAACTGCGTTATAAAATTTCGAAAAAAGGGACGATCCTACGGCGAAGTCACAGTGCCGAGGTCAGCTCTCCTCAACCCGAAATATATGCAAAAGCGTATCACCGATTTGGGCGGCGAAACGATTGAAGACCTTCCGACAGTGCTGGCAGACATCCTCAATGACGACGGTGCGCTTACTGAGCAATTTACTTCACGAGGTGGTTGGCATGACGATAAACTCGTTACGCCGTTTTTTGTCATCCCATCCTTGGAGCCAACTAGCGGAGTGTCGAAAGTGTTGCACAGGTTCTCGGATCAACATCCGTTGCGACGGGCAACACAAGCCAAAGGGTCCTATTATGACCTAAAATCGGCCCTGAAGCTGCCGCTGCGTTATTCGAGATATTTGAGTTTGGCCTTACTTACAGCGTTGACGCCTGCCATTGCGCAGCGGCTTGGACGCACAGGAGGGTATGTTTTCAATTTTTGCGGTGGTTCAAGGCGAGAAAGGGTTCTGTGCCAGCGCTTGTCGATGAGCGTCATGACGTCAGCTTCTGAGCGCAGGCTCATTTCTATCCAAGATGCAAATTGGCTTAAGGCCAAGTATCGCCCATCATTTGGTGGCGCATGTATTTCCTTTATATCGCCGTCTGCGTCACCGAGGGATGAGAGCAAAAATCTCCGCAACCTGGCGACACTTTCGTATAGCAATGTTGAATTGGATATGAATGGGCAAAAGCCGGCATTTTCCATTCAGTTGACTGAGACTGATAGGCCAGTACGACGCTCGTCCAGTCGACAAACGCAAAGGGATTTGATGCCTTTGGTCGACGTCGAGTTCTCGAATGAGACGGGACTGTTTGACTGTGCAGAGGGGCATTCCGACGGTTTAACTTCGCCTCGTTCGCTCATGCAGCAAACGATTGACGTGCTCGATGATAATTACGGGGTCACAATAGAACCCTGGGTACGCTTTATCCTCGATCAGCCTTTGAACGAACTTGCTAGCCGATTTGAGTCAGAAGAACGGAAGTTCATTGAAGCATGCAACTCCGTGTATGAATTCGAGGAGCTGACACGCTCTGAGCAATTCAATGAGCTCATAGCCTTATGCGCAACAGTTTATGCCACAGGCGTGATTGCAAGTGACGGAAATCTTATTACCTTAACCCGTGATGATATTTTCCGCGCACTTTCTTGGATTTGTCTTCCTCGCGCTGATCGTGGCATTCTCGAAACTACCAGTGAAAGCCACGAGGTTACCGCAGGCCTAAACAGCTTTTTCAGTGCTATTCTGGAGTTTCCGGAGGTTCAAAAAGGCCAGCTGGCTGATGCAAACCAATGCGCATTTGGTTTTAGAAAAAAGCAAAAGGATACACACTTTATATTCGTGAAGGAGGAGTTTTTAGCATCTCTTTCAATCAACCCGTCCTTCTTTCAGAGGACAGTTCTTCCGGAATTGGAAAAGGTAAACGCGATAAGAAGGACAAAGAGCGGATGGGTTGTACAAGCTGAACAAACAGGAGTAAGCGGGCGCCCATATTACTATAGGTTCCACGAAGAAAGATTAATCAGTTATTTTGTAACGGCGCGAGGGCATGATTTCCTATCTGTGAAGAATTGAAATCTATCGAAAAACATATGGTAAAAACCCCATTTTGCCATATGTTACATAGTTGGCTTCTATTGCTCAAACCATTTAGAGGCAGCTATGCGCGCAATTTCCGCCAAGCAAACCAATGTGGCGCTTCCTGAAAGCTGCCATGCTCCGCCGGGCAATTGATTCACTGGATCAATTGCTATTCCGGCCACGATCATCCAGCGCCTTCATCTGGCTGATCATCGAGGCACCCATGCCACCGTATTTGGATCACAGCTTGTAGAATGAAGCATCACTCATTCCGTGTTCGCGGTATAGCTCCGGTACTGGAACACCACCTTCTGCCTGACGCTGGATCGCAAGAATTTGCGGTTCGCTAAATCGGCTCGTCTTCATCAAAAATCTCCTCGATCATAATGCTGAGACAATTCTACTTTTGAACCCTATTAATTCCCCGGGGATTACCCCAGTTAAAACGGGGAGGATTATCGTGAAACTCCCCTAAGTATTCAGAAAGTGTGGGAGAGCATTCGATCGAATGCGGGACTAAAAGACGTGCGCCTTCACGATTTGCGGCATAATTTTGCAAGGGCGGCAGTTTCGTCCGGTCAAAGCCTCTATTTGGTCGGGAAGCTGCTTGGGCACAGCCAAACTCAAACAACTCAGCGATATGCCCACCGCGCTCCGGATTTTATCCGGAGCGCGACTGATGATGTGGCAGGTATCATCGATACGAAGCTTATGTTACCCGCGAAAGAAAGTTAGCGTATCTTTCTCAGGCTCTCCAGTACGAATAACACTGTGGATTGAGATCATAAGTACACGTGACTGCTAGAGAGCAATCTCGCGACGCTCATACATGTTATTCTGATCGGAGTGGCATCTCATGGGCTATTTCTCGAAGGTCTCAATATATTGAAAACATTCGAAAGTGACATTTTAAGGCAGCGTTCACCCCTTCAAATAGATTGATCGCATGACAAATTCCTGAACACCATCGATGTATGTTTCTATGGATACGCCGCGTTTTCGGTATTTTCCACGCTTGACATACCAGTCCTGAAGTAAGGGCTTGATCAGCGATGCCGTAAAATCGGGTTCATCAAGAACGAAGTCACTGGTTTCCTGGCCGCGTTTGAGAACATCGGCAAATAATTTCTCGGTCGCGGCTTCACTGTCCGTCGCTATTTTGCGGGCTGTTCGTGGAAAGGACTTTGCCTCCATGAAGGCGAAGACAAACCATTTTTGCATATATTCGGTCAGCCGGATGTGAGTTTCGATCAGCCAAGCCAGATGTATTTTCGGATCGTTGATGATTTCCGCAGGAGGTGATTGCAGCACTTCCGTCACTGTTGCTGTTACCTCACCCAGGATCATCAGTAGTAATCTGTCCTTGCTGTCGAAGTAGGAATAAAGGCTGCCCATGCTGACGCCGGATTGCTGCACCAAATCGCGCAGGCTAGTCGCATGAAAGCCTTGCCGATTTGAAAGGTCGAGGATCGCCTCTACAATCAGGGACAACTTGCCAACGGCGATATGATCTTTTTGCACATGAATAAGCTCCCGATGGCGCTCAAGAATGCGTCTGCAGCGGATTTCAATAGCGTAGTCTGCTGGTCGCAAATCTGACTGCAGCAAGTCCGTCTCCTTTTAGTTGCGCCTAGCTCGCCGGCCATAGCCCGACGAAGGGCTCTACGGCGTTGCTATAGCTCTCTGAACGCAAGTGTTTATTTTTCGACCGTTTACCAAGACTCATACTTGTAACTTGTAGCGATTAATATTAAAAAAATAACGAGCGATCGCTCGATTTATGGAGGATAGCATGATCTGGGAGGGTCTCGCTGCGCATGATGTCGTACACCGCGCGCATCGGTTGGTTCTATTGCACTATTCCAATAGCGCGGTGCGAGTTGCGGGGTACTTGAAACGCAGCTTCTTGCGACAGTGCCTCCACAGAGCATTGGCGTGGGGATAGAGGGGACTTGGTCATGCGAATTGAACCACACTTGGGTCGCGGCGAGGCTAATTACCGGCCGTTAACAGCGCTGGATTTCCTGCGTCGCGCGGTCGAATCGTTTCCACGTCGCAAAGCTGTTATCTGGGGTGAGTGGAGCTGCACATATGCGGAATTTTCTGCCATTGTGCATCGTTTGGCACATTTCCTGCTGTCAAAACGGATCCGTCCTGGGGACGTCGTTTCAATAATATCCTCGAACCGGCCGGAAATGCTTGCCGCACATTATGCGGTTCCCCTAATCGGGGCTGTACTCAATTCGATAAATACCCGCCTAGATCCCGAGGCGATTGAGTATATTCTCAAGCATTCGGAAAGCCGGATTCTGATCGTTGATCCGGCCTGCAAAACGGTCGCCCTGCAGGCGGCTGAAAGCGTCGATGTGGAAACCGTTGTCCTGCCTGATAAAGCCACCGGACCAGTTTATGAGGGTGTCTTGAGCCTTTTTCAAGGGGAAACGGAACCGGACATAGATATCTGGAGATACATCACGGATGAATGGCAGCCAATCTGCCTCAATTATACGTCAGGCACCACGGGTAATCCAAAGGCTGTCGTTTATCACCATCGCGGTGCTTATCTGAATGCTATCGGCAATGTCCTGACCCTCGGTATAGGTGTTGGCTCTGTCTACCTCTGGACGCTGCCCATGTTCCATTGCAATGGATGGTGTCACACATGGGCGGTAACGGCTGGCGGCGGTATTCATGTTTGTCTGGACCGCATTGATCCGGCGCTGATTTTTGATGCAATCGAACGGCATGGTGTGACGCATATGTCCTGTGCACCTGTGGTTCTTTACATGCTTTTGAATCACCCGGACAAAGCCAATCGGAATTCGCAGAACCGGTTGACGGTGGCTACGGGCGGTGCATCTCCTACCAGCACGCTGATTGGGGAAATGGATGCATTGGGCTTCGACCTGATACACCTCTATGGCCTGACTGAATCCTACGGCCCGGTTACTTTGGGCAAGCTTTCAGACGAAGAGACAGGATTTTCGTCGTCGGACAAGGCAGTCATTCTCGCCCGCCAGGGAAAACGCCACGCTACGGCTAATCATGTCCGGGTGATCGACAAAGAAGGGCAAGATGTTCCCGCAGACGGTGTTGCGCTTGGTGAAATCGTTCTCAGGGGAAACACGTTGATGGCTGGTTATTACGGTGACCCAGAAGCGACCGCAGTGGCATTTCAGGACGGCATGTTTCACACCGGCGATATTGCCGTTCGCCATCCCGATGGGGCTATTGAAATTCGTGACAGATCGAAAGATGTAATCATTTCGGGCGGCGAAAACATTTCCAGTCTGGAGATAGAAAGCGTCCTTCACCAGCATCCCGGCGTGCTGATGGCTGCAGTGGTAGCTCGCGATGATCCGAAATGGGGAGAAGTCCCTGTTGCGTTTATCGAGTTAAAAGCGATGGCAACGGCTGATGCTGAAGAACTGCGGCTCTTTTGCCGCCAGCGTTTGGCCGGATTCAAGGTGCCGCGACACTTTTTGTTCCGCGAGCTACCAAAAACGGCAACTGGTAAGATTCAGAAATTCGCGCTCCGCGATATTGCCCGAAGCGATATCGCATGAGCGATTTTTGGGGGATTCACAATGTTTGAGGACCTGACGGGAAAATCTGCGTTGATCACCGGGGCCTCTGGCGGTCTTGGTTTGCATTTCGCGGGAGTTTTGGCATGCCATGGTGTTGCGGTGACGCTGGCTGCGCGTCGTTTGGAGGCCGTGAAGCAAGCCTGCGATCAATTGAGCGAAGCTGGAGCCAACGCGATAGCCGTGCGAATCGATGTCTGCGATGCCGCGTCGGTATCGCAGGCCATCGATGGCAAAAGTTTTGATATTCTGGTCAACAATGCCGGTGTCAGCGGCGCCGGATACGCTGCTGATCTGCCCGAAAATGACTGGGATCAAGTGCTCGACACCAATCTCAAAGGAACCTTCCTTGTAGCACAGGCGGTTGCGCGCGGCATGCGCGCGTCCGGCAACGGTGGAGCGATAATCAATATTGCATCAATCCTCGGTCATCGGGTTGCTGGTAATCTGAGCTCCTATGCAACATCCAAGGCTGGCGTGATTCAGCTTTCCAAATCGCTTGCGCTCGAATGGGCGCGGGATGGTATTCGGGTCAATGCTTTATGCCCCGGCTATATCGAAACTGATATCAATCGCGATTTTTTTCTGACCGAGCCGGGGCAGGCGCTGATCAAACGTATTCCTCAACGACGGCTCGGGCGGCCCGACGAGCTTGATGGTGCGCTGCTCCTGCTCGCATCTTCTGCGGGCAGCTACATTACCGGTTCCACCATCGAAATTGATGGTGGCCATCTCGTTTCGTCTCTGTAAATGATCGGATGAAGTACTATGGACTTTAGCATTTCTTCGCGAGCCGAAGCTTTTCGTAGTCGCATAACTGCATTTGTGGAGCGCGAGCTTCTGCCTCTTGAAGCGGATAGAGCATCGTTCGACGAGCATGGCAATATCACATTGCCGTTGCTTGCCGCTATGCGGGAAAAGGCTAGGTCCCAGGGCTTGTGGTGCCTGCAGCTCGATCCGGAAAGCGGTGGCGCTGGATTTGGCAAGATGGATATGGCCGTCTGCTACGAAGAAATGAATCGCTCGATCTTTGGGCCGGTGGTTTTCAATTCGGCTGCGCCAGACGACGGCAACATGATGGTGTTGGAGGCGCTTGGCACAGCGGATCAGAAACAGCGGTGGCTGGAGCCGATCGCGGACGGCAAGGTGCGTTCAGCCTTTGCTATGACCGAACCCCATCCGGGTGGTGGCTCAGACCCATCGATGATCACGACAAGGGCCGAACGGCGTGGCGACAAGTACGTGGTCACCGGGCGCAAATGGTTTATTACCGGAGCCGATGAAGCTAGTCATTTCATTCTTATCGCGCGCACTTCCGACGACCCGAAACACGGACTGAGCGCGCTGTTGTTCCATAAGGATCAACCGGGCTGGAAAGTCCGGCGCAGGATAGAGATCATGGGGCCGGAAGAACATGGCGGCCATTGTGAGCTGGAATTCGACGGTCTGGAAATACCGGTTGAAAATGTACTGCTGGGCGAGGGGCGCGGCATGAAGGTAACGCAAGTCCGCCTTGGGCCGGCGCGCCTCACGCACTGCATGCGATGGTTGGGCCTTTCCAAGCGGTGCATGGAGATTGCGAGTAGCTATGCCGCAAAGCGACAAGGTTTTGGACAACGCCTCGCCGACCGCGAAAGTATTCAGCTTATGCTGGGTGACCTCGCCATGCGAATCGAGATCGGGCGTCTTCTTGTCATGAAAGCGGCATGGGAATTGGATCGTGGCGGCTTCGCACGCAAGGAGGTATCTATGGCCAAAATTCAAGTGGCCAACGTATTGCACGCGGCCGCCGATGCCGCGATCCAAATTAATGGAGCGCGCGGCTATTCGAAGGACACCGTGCTGGAGTGGATATATCGTTATGCCCGTCAGGCGCGGTTGGTCGATGGGGCCGATGAGGTGCACAAGATGGTGCTCAACCGCTACCTAACGGAAGAAGGACGAGATTTCTGGCATTGGAATGTCGATGGCGGTGGGGCAGGTGTTCGATATGACTGATGTGAATCTTGATGCGTTGCAGCAGTTTCTGCGTGTGCAGTTTGGTGAAGGCGAGCTATCACTGGAAAAGATTAGTGGTGGTCAATCCAATCCAACCTACTTTGTCGACTATGGCGACCGACGCATGGTTCTGCGGAAGAAACCCGCGGGTGAAATCCTGCGTGGCGCTCATGCGATCGATCGCGAGTTCCGCGTTCTGCGGGCGTTAACCCCCACAGGGGTTCCAGTTCCCGAGCCGGTACTCTATCACGATGGTAATGATGTACTGGGCACACCGTTCTATCTGATGCAGCGGCTAGATGGTCGTGTTTTTGAAGATTGTGCTTTGCCGGATATGCCAGCGGAGGATCGCCGGGGCATCTATCTGGCGATGGCAGAAGCCCTGGCAAAGCTGCATGCCATCATGCCCTCCGAGATCGGACTTGGTGACTACGGGCCACCGGGCAATTACTTCGATCGTCAGATCACACGCTGGACAAAACAATTGCGCGCCTCGCCCGGCAAAAAAATTGCGGCTTTGGAAACAGTGGCAGATTGGCTGCCGAACAACATGCCAGATGACGACGGTCGCGTTTCAATCGCGCACGGTGATTTCCGGCTTGGAAACCTGCTTTTTCATCCGCATAAACCCGAAGTGATCGGCATTCTTGACTGGGAGCTATCGACCCTTGGAAATCCTCTGGCGGATTTGGGGTTTTGCTGCATGCCCTGGCATACCGCGCCAGACGAATATGGTGGCATTCTTGGACTGGACCACGAGGCGCTTGGTATTCCATCGCAGCGCGAATTTATCAATCATTATTTCGCACACGCCATCCCAACAACACCGCTTGCACCGTTTCATCTGGTGTTTGCACTGTTTCGCTTCGCAGTGATTTTTGTCGGCATCGCAGACAGGGCGCGTTTGGGAAATGCAGTCTCCAACAATGCCGCCGATGTCGGCCCGCTAGCCGAACGATTTGCATTCCGCGCGCTGGAGATTCTCGATGGTAATCATCGCTGGTACAAGAATTGAAAGCGTCGTCACTTCGAAGTCTGCATCCTCCCGTTGATGAAAAGACCGGGGTTCTCTATGAAAATCCCGGCCTTTGGCGTTACAAATTTACTTTTAGTTTCGGAGCGGCTTGCCTGTTGCCAGCATATGTTCAATGCGGGCATGGGTAGCAGCGGTATTGGCAAGGAACAAAAAGGCTTCCCTCTCCAGTTGCATCAGTGCATCCTCACTTATGGGAAGCAACGGATCGCCTTTTAGACCTCCAGACACAATGGTCGCCAGTTGGTCAGCGATCACCATGTCGGTTGGAGTGGCGACACCCGCAGCCTTTTGGCCATTGGCCACGGCTATCAGCCCCAATTTTCCCGAAGGCCCCGAGAGAGATAATTCGGTTTGGGCCGGGGGCTGGTACTCATCGCCGATGAGTTGAAGGGAGAGCGCTTTTGCGGTCGTAAGAACATGGGCGCGGTTCATGACGATCTTGTCCTGTTTACGCAGAATGCCTGCCGATGACGCTTGTTGCGCGGAAGTGTGGACGTGACCGTTTTGAATTTGTGTGAAAACCGCGGCTGCGATAGCTGCGGGACCTTTCGGTTCGGTCGTGGATTGGTTACCCCGCACGAGCAATTGTGTGCATCCACCCCAACTGGGAATGAGGCCGACCTTGGTTTCTGGTAATCCCGCATTCAGTTCCGCATGAGCGACAATGAGATCGGCATGAAGCAGAATCTCGCAGCCACCGCCGAGCGCCAGACCATGTGCAGCAGCGACAACCGGGAAGGGCGCATATTTCAGCCCGCTCAATAGTTGTTGGCCACGCAATAGGAATTCTTCGATATCTTTTTCAGATCCGTTACGCAGGAGAGACAGGATATGGGAAAGATTTGCGCCTGCACTGAACGTACGAGGGTTATCGTTGCCAATCACCAGCGCATCGAAATCACTGCCGCCGCGTTCAAGCGCTTGCTCAATGACATTGAGTACCCCCGGTGAAATACTATTCAGCTTCGTGTGGATTTCAAGACAGGACACACCATCACCAATATCGATGATGGAGGCGTCCGGATCATTCACAACACGTCGCGACGGTGGTGCGAGCAAAGAAGGGGGGATGGCTTGTGTCACAAAACCGCTGCCATCAGTCATCAGCGGCTGTCCGGTACTGCTGAAGAACCCACCCAAGTTTCTCGCTGATAATATCAGGTCGGGTATCTTGTGCCCGTCGTGCTGCATTCTCTCGATGAAGTTCTCAATGCCGTACCGTTGCACCAGTTGAAAGGGGCCTTCTTTCCAGGCATATCCGAGGATCATGGCAGTATCGATTGCGCCGATATCTTCGGCAATCTCCGATGCATGCTCCGCAGAATAGGCGATGACGCTTGAAAGAACCCTCCACGCATATCGACCAAGAGGCGATGTGTCGTTCAAAAGCGCTGAAATGTCTCCACCTTCTCCGGGAAGCATATTTTTTGAAACGGCGTTTTCTGCGCGGTATTTACCAATACTCAGATCCAGTGCGTCCCGTATTCTGTTTGGCCCTTGACGATAAAAGCCAGCTTTTGTTTTTCGCCCGAAATGCCCTTGTGCAATAAGCTCGGTAATAAGGGGATGCGTGATGAGAGCATGTTTGTTCAGCGCGTCCGTTGGCGGGAGTTTGTCGATAAGGCTGCCCCATATCAGCGGAACGAGATCTATTCCAATAAGGTCGAGAAGCCCGAATGCACCAGTACTGGGCACACCCAGCGCAACCATTGAAGCATCGGCCTCTTCCACGGTCAAACCGCATTCCACGGCATCGACGACAGCGACCGACAACCATAAACAGCCGATACGGTTGGCTATGAAACCCGGCGTATCGAAACAGTTGACAATTGTCTTCCCGAGTATTGTTTCGCAGGCATTGCTGACACGCGTAAGCAATGCCTGATCGTTGTCGGCTGAGCCGACTATTTCAACCAATTGCATGAAGCGCGGTGGGTTGAAGAAATGCGTGATAATGAAATCTGCCGCGAATTCATCAGTCGAACCACTAATGAGCGCTACCCGAGGTATCGTAGACGTGTTGGACGATACGATCGAACCGGCTTTGCGGACGCGGTCGATCTTGCGGTAAAGTGCATGTTTCACGTCGAGATTTTCGACAACCGCTTCGATGATCCAATCTGCCTCCGCAAGACGGTCGAGGTGGTCATCGACATTGCCCGTGGTGACAAGGCGCGCGGCATTTTCGTGCATGAAACCATTGGCCTTGAGCTGACGAACCACCCCGCCTTCTGCCGGCGCGTTTCGATTGTCTTCCTGACCTGGAATGTCGAGCAGAAACACCGGAATGCCAGCATTGGCAAACTGTGCTGCAAGACCAGAACCCATTGCGCCTGCACCGATGACTGCAGCACACGCGATACCCGTGTCGCCTATGTCATGTGAGCCGGACTTATCCAACGAATGCATGTTCATACAGCCTCCAACAGCATGGCAATGCCCATTCCACCGCCGATGCATTGAGTGGCAAGGGCACGGCGGCCTTTTTCGCGTTGCAGCAGGGTCGCCGCCTTGCCAACAAGACGCCCGCCGGTTGCGCCGAGCGGATGACCCAGCGCCAGCGCGCCGCCGTCGAGATTGAGTTTTTCTTCAGGAATGTTCAGCTCGCGGCGGCATGCTTCCGACTGGGCTGCAAACGCTTCGTTCATCTCGACAATGTCGATGTCATCAATTGTTATACCAGCCCGCGCCATGGCCTTACGGGAAGCTTCTACCGGACCCATACCCATGATTTCAGGCGCACAGCCCGATACGGCAAAACTTTCAATGCGCGCCAGTGGCTGGAGATTGTGCTTGTGCAGGAAATCTTCCGTGCAGACGAGCACGGCGGTCGCACCATCGGTCATCGGTGAGGACGATCCGGCTGTTACCGTCCCGTTTTCGAGAAAGACAGTCTTGAGGTCCCCCAGTTTTTCCAAGGTAGTCGCGCGCGGGCAGCCGTCTTCCGACACACACGCGTCACCGATACGATAAGGTGCGATTTCGTTTGCAAGGCGGCCAGCATTGCGCGCAGTCAGCGCCTTCGCATGACTGGCAAGCGCGAAGCTGTCTTGCTCCCGGCGAGATATATTGTAACGTCGTGCAACTTCTTCTGCCGTCAATCCCATATTGGTATAATTTTCAACGTCTTTTCCGCTCCATAAAGGAGGGGGTAGCAGATTGAAGCCCATCATGGGAACGCGGGACATGCTTTCACTGCCGCCAGCGATGAAAGCTTCACCGGCATTCATCAAGATCATTCCTGCTGCCATTTGTATGGCCTGCACAGATGACCCACACCAGCGGTTGACAGTTGCTCCGGCTGTCGTTTCCGGGAGACCGGCAAGCATGCCGACAATGCGTCCAATGTTGAGGCCCTGTTCGCCTTCGGGGAATGCACAGCCCCAGACCACGTCTTCGACTTCAGTTCCATCGATTTTGGTGCGTTCGAGAAGCGCGCGGATGATGTGCGCGCCTAGATCGTCGGGGCGGGCAGCGGCAAGTGCACCCTTGCGCGCGGAGGTGAATGGCGTACGGACATAGGCGGCGATGAATGCATCTTTTCTCATGGTATTCCTCTGTGTCATGCGCCTTTTTTGCTAAAGCGAGGCCGTCGCTTTTCAAAAAAAGCGTCTAAGGCTTCGGAGAAGTCTTCAGTCGCTGCGCATTCGGCGAAATCAGCAGCCTCGTCATCCAGTTGTTGTTCGAATGATCGTTCGAAAGACTGCCGTATCAATGACTTGATATGATCATGTGCAACCACGGGCCCTTCCGCCAGTCTGGTTGCGAGCTTGGAAACGGCCTCGTCGAGCTGATCGCTGGGAACAACCCGGTTAGCCAGTCCCAATCGTTCGGCGGCAGTTGCGTCGATTGGATCACAAAGCAAAGCGATTTCCAGCGCTTTGCGTTGCCCGACCAGTCGCGGCAAAATCCATGATGCTCCGCAATCGGGAGAAGCGCCGACCTTGGTATAGGCAAAGCTGAGTGTCGTATCGTCTGAGATAATCAACATGTCCAGATTGAGCGCAATTGCCATGCCTGCGCCAGCTGTTGCACCATGTACTTTCCCGACCGTGATCTGGGCTGCATTGGCAAGGACCGCAAGTGCATGGTGTAAAGGGGCAATCAGCATTGCAGCCGCGTCAGGTTTGTCGGATGCAGCGCGGAAATAGCCAAGATCACCACCGGATACGAAACCACGACCCGCTCCGGAAACGATGATCACTTTCACAGCCGTGTCATTGGTTGCGCGATTCACTGCATGGCAGAAAGCTTCCACCGTTTCCATATCAAGCGCGTTAAGGCGATTGGGTCTGTTGAAGCGGATTTCAGCTATGTTGTTGGTTATAGTGAGACAGACAGCAGTGCTGGATATTCTTTCCGCCGGCCTATCGGCCGACGGAAAGGGTGTAGCGCCATTGTTTATTCTATGTTCGCTCATGCTGAGGTCTCGTTATGCGTAGCCAATCGAGTACCTGTTCCACGACGCGTTTGGCCGTCAGTCCATATTTGGTCTGCAAATAGGAGAGCGACCCGCATTCGATGAAGCGGTCAGGAATGCCGATGCGCAGCAACGGCTTCTGGATGCCATTGTGGTAAAGCGTTTCGGTTGCAAGACTGGTCAGTGCGCCGACCAGAATATGGTTTTCTGCGGTAACCACATGGTCGACAGACTGTGCAAATTCGGCCACGCCGTCTTCGTCGAATGGCTTTATCGTGCCAACATGCAGAACTGAGGCGTTTATCCCCTGTACGCGCAGAGCTTCTGCGGCATCAAGGCATCGTTCTGTCATAAAGCCAGTGGAAATGAACCCCACATCGCTGCCAGTTCCGAAACGTTTCGCCTTGCCAAGTTCGAACCGATAGGTTTCAGGATCAAACACGGTCGGGACATTGCCGCGCAGCAGCCGACTATAAACGGTTCCGTCAATGTCTGCGGCTTGCTCTGCTACCTGCGCCATTTCGGTGGCGTCACATGGATCGATCACGGTCATGTCCGGTATGGCGCGCATCAGTGCCAGATCTTCGATCGCTTGATGCGTTCCACCATAACCGGTGGTTAGTCCCGGATTGCCTGCAAACATTTTGACGTTTGCATTGCCATGAGCACAGGCAATGGCAAGAAAATCATAGGCGCGCCGCGTGGCGAAGGCACCATAGGTCGTACAATAGGCGATCAGTCCTGCATGAGACAGGCCGGCAGCGACTGTGACGAGCGCCTGTTCAGCCATGCCGACATTAAAATAACGATCTGGGAAAGCATCACGGTAAGGATAGACGTCGGTGTATTTTCCAAGATCCGCCGTCAGCACCACTATATCATCCCGGCGCTGGTTGGCAGCAATAGCGCCGTGCGCGAAAGGGGCTTTTTCAAAGGGGTGGTTCTCGATTTTCTCGAGTTCGCCCATGCCGAGTGTTCGCTGGTCAGACATAGTTCCCCTCCAATTCTTTGCGCAAAGCGTCCCACTCACTATCATCGACATGAATGAAGTGAGCTTTTTCGCGCGCTTCAAGGCTGGCCAGGCCTTTGCCCGGCAGTGTTCTCATAATCACGACTTTGGGCACGCCTTTGGTGGCGCGGCCCCAGTGCATCGCACCCACCACCTGTTCGATAGAATTGCCGTCTATCTCCAGAACAGCCCAGCCGAATGCTCGCCATTTATCGGCGACAGGCTCAATCGGCACGACCAGCGCACCATCCGCCTGAATACCATTGCAATCGACGAATGCGAGTATGTTGTCGAGACCGAACGCAAATGCTGCTGTAGCCGCTTCCCATGTTGAACCTTCCTGAAGTTCACCGTCAGAGATTTCGACAAATACGCGGGCGGGGTTTTTACGGATGCGCTGACCAAGGGCCGCCCCGACAGCAATGCCAAGGCCGTGACCCAACGAACCGCCTGTCATTTCCACACCGGGAACGCGACCGGCAATCGTGCTCATTTCAAGCGGGCTTTCATCTGCCCCATAGGTCTTGAGATTTTTCTTGGCGATGATGCCAAGATCGGCAAAGACCGCCCAAAGCGCTATGGAATAGTGACCTGTCGACAGATAAAAACGATCCCGATCTTCCGCATCCGGCCTTTTCGGGTCGAAGTTCAGCTCGTGATAATAAAGTGCCGTCAGAAACTCGGCGATTCCGAAGCCCTGGCCTAGATAGCCTTGCCCCTTGCCGGCTGCTTGTTCAAGCATATTACATCGCAGTTCATGCGCTTTGCGGCGCAGAAAAGGGAAGGAGGGCTCTTCATTGGGCCTCTCATAAAGAGATGGTTTAGCCATGGACTTTTCTCTTCGCGTTGATGTATCTTGATGGACAGCGCACAGTCCCTGGGGAGGAGGCTGAACGTCGGTGGTCGATCAGTTTGAGTGTAACCGCATCTCATCTGATGGAGGAACCGCTATGGATGCTGCTAACCGTGTCAACTTGGTCGAGTCAGAAGACCAATACCGTTTGCCATACCGTCACCCGCAACCAAAAGAGTCGCCGCCGGAACTCGTCATCCCTGACGTTATACCGGCAGATGAGAGGCTTTGGGTTCCCCAACAGTCCAATGTCTGGATGCGTCCGCTTTGCCTATCTGCCTCGCGCGGTTACTGGGTCAATCTGCTCAGAGTTCGCAAATCGGGCGTTCTGTCTCGTCACCGTCATCCTCAACCCGTGCATGCCTATGTGATTAAGGGAAGCTGGCGCTATCTCGAACACGACTGGGTGGCCAATGAAGGCGGCTATGTCTACGAGGCTCCCGGTGAAACCCACACCCTGGTCGTTGATGAGGATGTGGAAGAAATGATCACGATGTTCCAGGTCAATGGAGCCATGATCTATGTTGATCCGGACGGCAAGGTTCTCGGATTTGAAGACGTCTTCACCAAAATCGATATGTGCCGGAAGCACTACGAAGCCGTAGGGCTCGGGCATGATTTCGTGGATCAGTTTATCCGCTGATGCAGCGTGCATACCGTTTGGGATGCGCGTTTTGGCGGTTTGATAGGGACACGACCAGTTTCTTTCGGCTGACGGCTACCTGGGAGACCGCCTTTAATGGCGGGAAAGGTGGCTGATCGGCCCGGAAACTCCATAGCACAATTCCGATGGCGTGCTGCATGAACTGCTGTCGTAAATGGGAGGCGATATGCTCAATACACTGGAACTGCAATTGTCTTTGCTGCGTGGGGAAACACCCAATCCTATCGATGTTGAATCGATTGGCCGACCGGGGCGGCTGCGCTTGAAGGTACAGAAAAAGGCGGTGCTTTCCGACCGGCTTGCCGTCAATCTGCTTACGATGATCGCAAATGGACGGCTGCAACCGGGAACACTGGTTCCACCTGAACGACGGATTGCCAACGCACTGACGACGAGCCGGGTTTGTGTGCGCTCGGCACTCAACCGGTTGAAGACGATCGGCTATCTTGAAGCAATACAAGGTTCCGGCACTCGGGTCGTGCTCAAGTCGGACCTCATCGAATCCTTGCTTAAGGCAAATAACGAAAATTTGGCCGATATGGCTGAGTTTTGCGATTTTCTGGACAATTTGTTGATTGAGCGGACCATCACAAGCGCTTCGGAAAAAGATCTGGCGTTATTGACAGAACGGTTGTTGCAAACCAACTCACTTGAAGATTTGGCGGATTGGGAGCTGGATTGGCGTGTACGGCTGGCGGAACTCTCCGGAAGCCGTGTTTTTCGATTGCTCATCCAACATCTGGCCCGTGGGCTACGCACATATTTTGACGCTATCCATCGGAGATTTTGTAATGAAGAACAATATCTGGAACTTGAGGCGATCAACATCCGCCTTGCAAGTCACCTTGCCTGTCGCAGGCTATCCGAGGTGCGCGCGACTCTAACGGAACGCAGTTGTCTTTTCCAATCCACGTTCACACCCTCGGCGGGCTTAGGCAGACATGTTTTGACGGAGGAGAGGCTGCTGGGTGAACTGGCGGCTCAACAACCCGGCAATCTACGCGATACCATCGCACACGAGATTGCAAGCATGATCGCGACTGGCCAACTGGAGGAAGGTGATCGGCTTTTGAGTGAGCGAAGGCTGGCAGATATGTTTGGCGTCAGCCGTGTTTCTGTCCGCGAGGCCTTGTCGATCCTGAAGCATAGCGGAATGGTTGCCTCGGACGAGCGTTCGGGAACGCGCGCGATTGTCAGTCTTCCAGAAGGAGAACTGGCGCAGAGCCTCTCCGACATGGCGTCGGAAGGTTTTTCCAGCTTCCGGGACCTTTGCACCATCCGTCATTATCTGGAGGTATGGGCTGCACGGCGTGCCGCCGTGCGTGCAAGCGATGTTGACTTGATGAGCATGCGTCGCATTCTGGCGGAGATGCGGCGACCGATCTATTCTTCTCAGCGCAAGATCGACCTGGACCTCAATCTGCATTTGACCATTGCTCGGGCCGCGGGCAGCGCGCTGCATCTTTTTGTTTCGGAGGTGCTGCGCAATATCGTGATGGGGTATTTTAATTACTCTCTATCCCATCCAGGTATTGGCGCTGGTCGCGATGGTCTGTTGCTAGAGCAACATGCCGAAATCGTCAAAGCCATCGCCAGCCGCGACGGGCAGGCGGCTGCAATGGCGATGGAGCGGCACGTTCGTACCTTCCGGGATAGTTACGAAAAGTCGGCTGCATGATGGGCCGCATTCCATACGCTCGTATTGCCAACATGTATGTCCCCGAAATGCTTCGGGGACATGGAAGCCTAGTGGTCTTCTTTATTTTCCAAATTTTGCGTTTGAAACAACATATGTGTCGGCCGGAATTCAAACGCCAGATTCAATCCGTTAGGCCAAAGCTGAGAGGTATATATAGTATCAATTGCCCGTAAATTGCGGCTTGCGTTTCTCACGGAAAGCCATCACCGCCTCTTTGTGATCCTGTGTATAGTTGGAAAGCGCCTCATAGGCGACACCAGCATCCATGACACCGTGAACGATGCGCTTGAGTTCGATGTTGGTTACTGTTTTTGACCAACGGATTGCCTTGGTCGCGCCCTTCAGCAAGCGTTCTGCGAAAGCGTCGACGGAGGCATCGAGGTCGCTCGCGGGAACCGCATAGTTTATCAGGCCGATTTCCGCAGCCTTGGTGGAAGGCAGCAGTTCGCCGGTCATTAAATATTCCTTCGCACGCGCAAATCCGATCAACTGTGGCCAGATAGCTGGCCCACCGTCGCCTGCAACGAACCCGATGGACACATGTGGATCGCCGATCTTTGCATGATCAGCAGCGAAGATGACGTCGCAGAACAGAGCCAGGGTCGCGCCGAGCCCGGTTGCATGCCCGTTGACTTTGGCAATCAACGGCTTTTCGAGATCCAGCATCGAAAAAGCAATCCGCTTGGCTTCGCGTGCGGTCTGTTCGAACATTTCCGGCTTTTCGATCGCGTCGAGCATCCACGGGATGTCGCCACCTGCCGAAAATGCTCTGCCTGCGCCGGTCAAAATAATGATATCACTGTCGGGGTCAGTTGCCACGTCGTAAAAGACATTTGCAAGCTCTTCATGCAGAACTGTGTCGGCTGCGTTGAGTGAATCGGGTCGGTTCATGGTGATGGTAAGTTTGCGTCCATCGCGCGTGATGATCAGATTTTCGTAACGTTCTTCGAGAGGGACGCGCTTCATCGTTGCTCCTGTTTGATTTTATGAACTGGCTCTAGCCAGTAGGGAAATATGCGTTTCACTGTTTCCGAAGAGACCCGCTGCCGTCTGCAGGCGCTTGTAGACATGACCAAGGAAATATTCTTCAGTCAATGCGATCCCGCCTGATACCTGAATGCAGCGAGAGATCGCTCTGAGGCCGTTACGACCCAGATAGGCTTTTGCTGCTGATACTGCGCGACGGCGCTGGTCCGGCACACCATTCATGGCCGCAATCATGGTCATGCTGAGCGAACGCAGGTTCTCACGATCACAATAAGCTTCGGCCATCAGGTGCTGTACGGCCTGCAATGATGACAAGGTCTGACCGAATTGCTTGCGAGTTTTCAGGTATTCCACGGTGAGATCGAACCCGGCGTCGATGGCTCCAATGCATTCTGCTATAAGCGCGGCGATTGATGCGTCGCGCAGTTCGTGTGCAATTGTTGCCGCCTCGTCGCCCGTTGCAAGAATTGAGCTTTGTGACAGAGCATGATCTACAAATGTGACCATTCCGGCTTGGCGTCCATCTACTAGCCGGTATGCCTTCACCATGCACGTCGTGGTGTCAAAAGGCGTGGTTAAAATGACAGTCGGTGCTCCCGCTTCGTCTTCTGCCACGATAATCCAGTGTGTTGCGCGGGCTATACCCGGAACCAGAGCACTGGTTCCCGAGATTTCGATTTGCGGTCCCGTCTTTCGACACAAAAGTGGCGTTGCGGGGTTTTGCGCTGCAACGATGGCGTTGCGGCTGTTTCCATAAGGTACCTGGGAGAGCACATGTCGCAACTCGTCGTTACCGGTTAACCTGGCCAGATGTGGAATGACCGCAACATCAGTTGCAATCCAGTCTGGCAGAAGCACACGTCCTGCTTCTTCCATCACCATCATGCATTGGTCGGTGTCAGCGTTCATACCTTCCAATGTCTCTGGAAGACCCATGCCAGGCCAGCCCATTTCAACGTAATGTTGCCAATCAGTCGAAGAGTATTGGCGCTCTGAATTCCACGCTCGTTTTTCCGACAGAAACCGGCGCGCGCTGTCTCGCAGCATCCGATCTTCTTCTGCTTTTTCTTCTGAACGCCGCATTGTTGCGCTCCTATAATCCCAGCGCTGTGCGCGCGATAATGGTTTTCTGAATTTCATTGGTTCCGGCATAGATCGTGACAACACGCCGGAAGAGATGTTTTTCGGTCCAAGCTTCAGCTTCGCTGGCCTGATCCATCGGCTTGTCAATCGCAGCTGCAATTCCGCGTTCGCCTAAAACATCCATTGCCAGTTCGCTGATGGATTGCTGTAGCAGTGAGCCGATGACCTTTACAATTGATGCTTCAGGGCCAGGTGCTTTACCGCCCGTCTGTGCCGCAAGCACACGCAAAACGGTCGATTCCAGCGCTTGAAGGTCTATCTCTACAATCGTGAACCGTCTGCGAAAAACCAGGTTATCGTAGATGGATTTGCCGGAAGCGTCTTCCAAGCTTTGCGCCAGCACCTTCAGTCGTTCGAACTCGCGACGCGAGCGGTGTACCTGCGCATTGTTTGTGCGTTCATGGCTGAGCAGGAACTTGGCATAGGTCCAGCCCTTGTTTTCTTCCCCGACCAATGCGTCGGCAGGCACCTCGACATTGTCGAGAAAAACTGTGTTCACGCTATGTGCGCCGTCGATGGTGATCACTGGTGTGATGGTCAGTCCGGGCGCATCCATGGGTACGATGAAGAGGGACAGACCGGCCTGTTGTTTGACTGTTGCATCAGTACGGGCAAGACAGATCATAAGGTCTGCGAAATGCCCTTCGGTGGTCCATGCTTTCTGGCCGTTCAGTACCCAGCCGGTTTCAGTTCGTCGCGCTGTTGTGCGCAACGAGGCTAAATCGGAGCCTGCTTCCGGTTCGGAATAGCCCTGACACCAGAACTCGTCGCCGGAAAGGATCCCAGGAAGATACCGCTGCTTTTGTGCGTCTGAACCGAATGTGTAGAGTGTAGGGCCAACGAGATACACGCCGAAAACACTGAGAGGCGGCGCATCCGTATTGGCATATTCCGATTCAAACAGATAACGTTCCAGCGGAGACCAGCCCGGACCGCCATACTCCTTTGGCCAATGGTGAGCAGACCAGCCTTGCTCATGGAGGATACGGTTCCAGCGGGCCATGTCCTCGCGGGTCATATGAATGGATGAACGCGCTTTTTCAGCCAGATCTTCTGGGAGAATTTCCCGCAATTTTTTTCCCACTTCTTGGCGAAAAGCCAGTTCGCTGGGCGTAAAGAATGCATCCATGATTTCGCTTCCGCGTCCCGTGATCGCGCAGCGGAGCAAATGTCCAAGGCGCAAACCACCAGTTAATGACGAATGGACAGGCAGGTCCCCGACCCGCTGCATGCCTGTACTTGAACCGGAATTGTCGCCCCTCACAAGTCAGCCGCTGGCTCGTGGGGAAGACCAATTCAACCCGTTGGTACAAGTGATGTAAGGGAGCAGTGCTTCTCGTTGCGGTTCGGTCATTTCCTTGGAACGCCTTGTGTCGCCATCCGCTATAATCGTGACAGAGGTGGCCGTCGCGACGCACTGACCGTCGCAGAAAATGGCCTGTCCCATGACAATCGAACTTCGGCCAAGCTTCAGGATTGCAGTGCCTATTTGCGGGCGATGGAAAAGCTTGACCTCCTGATGAAAATCGATCGTCACGGTGCCTAGCGCCAGAAAATCCGCCGCAGGCATCAAAGGGCGCAAATGGTGGACAAGGAGTGTGTATCGGCCGTCATCAAACCATGAACAAATTACGCTGTTGGTCACGTGATTGTTGGGGTCGAGATCGGCGTGACGAACGATGGCATCGTACCACCAGTTATAGAATCCGTTATCGACAAGCCTGGGCTCGGTTTTGAGTGTTTGTTTCAAGATAGCGTCCGATTTTATGTTTCCAGAATAATAGCGCCGGTCGTTGTGCCGGATTCGAGAATGCGGTGGGCCTCGCTGGCGTTTTCCAGAGGGTATCTGTGACCCACTTTCGGTTTGATTTTTCCGGAGGTGACGAAAGAAAACATCTCATCGGCGGCGGCCTGAATATCTGGACACGTACGCAGATGGGCGAATACGCCGGGCACGGCAACACTGAGTGAACGCTGGGGGCCGAGTGCTGCAAGATCGATGGATTGTAACGGATTGCCGACCTGACCCAGATTGACCGCAATGCCGAAAGGGGCCAGGCAATCGAGCGAGCGTGATAGCGTATCGCCACCAACGCCTTCATACACCGCATTGACGCCCTGTCCGTCCGTAAGGCGTTGCACTTCGGCTACGAAGTCCTGTTCTTTATAGAGGATGACATCAGAACACCCCAAAGCGAGTGCCGTTTCTGCCTTAGCTGATGTGCCGACAGTACCAATGACCCGGACCCCAATAGCATTGGCCCATTGACATAGGATCGAGCCCAGTCCCCCCGCTGCCGCGTGAACCAGAATGGATTCTCCGGCTTTCACAGGTCGTACGCGTGTCATCAGCATGTGCGCTGTCATGCCTTTCAACATCAGTGACGCCGCATCGCTGAAGCCGATTTTATCGGGGATCTTGACAATTTTGGACGCTTTCATGATGCGGCTATCCGCATAGGAGCCAACTGGTGGTCCGGCATAGGCCACGCGGTCGCCTGGCAAAAATCCGGTGACATTCGGACCAACTGCGACGATGTTTCCCGCTGCCTCTACACCGATCGCCCCTGGCAATTGCGGTATGGGGAATATTCCTTTGCGATGATAGATATCGATAAAATTGATGCCGGCAGCCTTCTGACTGATCAACACTTCTCCATCCCCCGGTGCTGGCAGGGAAACCGTGTCGACTTGCATCCGCTCTGGTTCACCATAAGCGTGAATGCGCACCTGCCGCGCGTCATACATAGTTTGCTCCATCTGCTGTTTCTGGGGACGACCATCGTGCCTGCGGGTGTTTCGGGCAAGATGGTCATTGGTCCGCGCCAAAGACCAAAGATGCCCATGCAATTGGAATCGCACTTCGGCATGATCGGGCAACATTCACAATTGCAAGTGTTCACAGATCATCATGACCGACATATCCCACGAATTGCTCAGCCTTACGGTCCCGCAACTGCTTCGGTTACGGGCATCGCAAGCACCGTCAGTGTTAGCCTTATCCGCCCGTTCCATTGGTGGGTGGCGCGATCGTCTGACCTATGCGCAGCTTGTTGCACGCATGGATTCCATGGCAACTGGTTTGGCCGCGTGCGGGCTTGATGCAGAAAAACGCGTGGCGATCTTTCTTGGCAATGATGCCGGACGCGAATGCATCCTGACGTCACTCGGCATGTTGCGACTTGGCGGTTCCATTAGTCCGCTGAATACCCGATACGCCGATGAGGAGCTGGCTTACGCACTCGAGTTGATTGAACCCGCTGCAATTGTTGCGACTGCCGCCGATGCAGCTCGTCTTGAACGCCTCTACGGCAAAGCCATGTTGTTGATCGTGGATGGTGATGGAAATGGTCATGTCAATGCACGTCGCTGGCCAGATCCGGTACTTGAAAGCAGGACAGCTTTACCCGCGGATCCAGAAGATCCTGACCGTTTGAGCTGTTTGTTGTTCACGTCTGGCACAACAGCGCGAGCAAAGGCAGTCATGCATTCGCACCGCACCATGATCGGGGCAGGTCTGAGCTTGAGCGCCGCGTTGGGTTTGAAACCGGGCGACCTCTATCAGGGCGGTTGGCCGTTTTTTACCAGTTCCGGCCTTAATCTGGGTTGCATGTCAAGCTGGGTAGCCGGAGGCGGCCTTGTTTTCGAGGAGCCCCTCAGTAATGCCGGTCGCCTTCGTCTGATCGAAACGGAGCGATCGACTTTCTATCACGGCGTACCGTCGGTCGTTCATTTCATGATCGATGAATATGTGCGGGGCACTTATGATGTATCAAGCCTTCGCCGCGTCGGTTATGGCGGTTCGGCGATGCCTCTAGAAGTCGTGGAGCGTATTGGTTCACGCTGGCCGTGCGTGGAGCAGGTTCAGATTTATGGCATGACAGAGAGCGGTCCGGCCGGCAGCGTTCTGGAGCCTTCAATGATGCGCGTTAAAGCCGGATCAATCGGCGTGGCGATGCCATTGTGCGGGCTGGCGATTGTGGATGAGGACGGGGCACTCTTGCCTCAAGGCAGCACGGGCGAAATATTCGTGTCGGGTCCGGGCGTTGCGCTGGGCTATTATCGCAATCCTGACGCAACGCAGGCAGCTTTTGTCAATAACGGCATTCGTACAGGCGATGTTGGACATGTTGACGAAGATGGCTATTTGTTTTTCACTGACCGACGCAAGGATGTGATCAATCGCGGCGGGCTGAAGATCGCATCAATTGCTGTCGAGGAAGTGCTTTATCGACATTTTTCCATCAAGGAAGCAGCCGTTTTCGCTATCCCACACAAGGATCTGGGCGAAGATATTGCGGCCTGTCTCGTTCCTGCAGACGGGGCGACTATTGATCTGGAGAATGTCGCGGCATTTTGCGCCGACAAATTGGCGGATTATGCGCGGCCGCGCCGCTGGGTTATTCTTGACGAGTTGCCGAAGAACCCCATGGGAAAAATTCTGAAGGCCGAATTACGGGAGCGCTTCAAACAGGTTTGAGCGCACCCGCCTCATTTGCTCGGCTTCACGAAGAGCCGCTTTTCCTTGCAGCCACGCTGACACCCGCAATCGCGAAGTCGCTATTCGCCATGTCGGTGATCATGATCCGTACTTGCTCGGGGTTGCAGCTCAGTGTTCGGCAGAGCGCATCCGTAACAGCTTCATACATGGCTTCTTTTTGCGCAGCTGTTTTGCCTTCCAGCATTTGAATATTGACGATGGGCATTTCAGATCTCCTTGTTGACAGTCAAACGTCTAGCGAATGACGTTGCCTGGCAAGTGGACCTCTGGTGTGGCGAGCGTACCAGAAGGGCTTTCAATCTGAAATGGTCTTGCTGCCGATCCAGACATTGCCTTGTGTTCTGAAGCCTTCCCTTAAACATTCATCGTGGGAAAAGCCGAACAGGCCAAAGAAGGGTTTGTGGGCACTTAATTAACCTGTTTGCTCTGGGAGGAGATAAGCATGATGGTAAGATCCGGATATCCGGCATTCGGTAAATGGCTGGCGGCAGGGCTGACCGCGATGTCACTTGGTATGGTTTCGGGCGCATCTGCACAGGAGACAGTTAAGATCGGATGTGCATTGCCCCTGAGCGGCGGGTCCGCCACGGTTGGCAACCAAACGCGCGTCGGTGCTGAGATCGCTGTCGATCAGCTCAACGAATCGGGCGGCATAAAATCGATGGGCGGAGCCAAGCTTCAGGTCGTTTTTGCTGATACGCAGTCCAAGGCCGATGTCGGCGTAACTGAAACGGAACGCCTGATCACACGCGAAAACGTGGCGGCGCTTTGCGGCTCGTTCAACAGTGCGGTCACTTTTCCGGCGACTGAAGTAGCAGAGCGCTACAAGACGCCTTGGGTTGCGGTAGGCGCCGTGAAGGACGAAATCACTGAGCGCAATTTCAAGTATATTTTCCGCATCAACAATAAGGCTACATTCGACGCACGTGAGCAGATCGACGCCATGGACATGTTGGCTGAGGAAACAGGCAAACGGGTCAAGACGATTGCCATGCTTTATGAGGGATCGGACTGGGGCCGGTCACATGCGGCCAATGTTAAAAAAATAGCCACGGAACGCGGCTATGAGATTGTCGTCGATGAAGCAGCCCCGCCTAATCAGGTCGATTTTTCCAACCAGCTTCTGAAGATTCGTGCGGCAAAACCGGATGCGGTAATCGTAGCACTCTATACGCCTGATCATTTGATTTTCTCACGCCAGGTGATGGAACAGCGACTGGATGTTCCATTCGGAATTCATTCCGTCGGGGGTGGCATGGAAGATCCGGCATTCTACAAAGCTATTCCTCAGGAGGCGGTCGTCTACGCTTTTGTCCAGGAAGACTGGCAGATCGACAAGCTCAAGTCGACCAATGATCCGCTTATGCTGGCTGCCGACAAAAAGTCGCAAGAAGTGCTCGGCTATGGTCTCAGTGCGTATGGCGCGCAGGGCTTCTCAGCGATGTACGTGATCGCCGATGCTCTTGAGCGGGCTGGTTCTGCCGATCGTGACAAGCTGCGTGATGCACTTGCGGGCACCGATATCAAGGACGGGCCTGCGCTTATCACCGGCTATCTGGGCATCAAGTTCGATGAACAGGGACAGAACGAGTTCGCAAACGGTGTGATTTCGCAAAACCTGAATGGTCAGCGTCGCACAGTCTGGCCCAAACAGAGCCGCGCTGCTGACGTGAAGCCAGTTTGGCCGGTTCCCGCCTGGGGCGAACGCTAACTTTAAGTCTCCCGGGACTGGAACTCGGGCGGATCTCCTTTGCTGCGAGGTCCGCCTATCCCAGACAACAAGCGCAACTGACGGGGAGCTCATGGATCCTTTCATCCTCTTATTCGCCGTGGTAAACGGCGTATTGCTCGGCGGCATCTATGGTGGCGTCGCCATCGGCCTCAGCCTGATCTTCGGCGTCCTTCGTGTCGTGAACTTCGCGCACGGCTCATTTCTGATGCTCTCGCTCTATATAGCGTTCTGGGCATGGTATTTGCTGGGTATTGACCCCTACCTGACCGCGTTCATCAATATCCCTGTCATGTTTGCACTCGGGTTTGCGGTGCAGAGTCTCGTAATTTCACCACTCATTCGCCGCGAAAGCGCATTGGTCGTGGAGCCTTTGAGCGCGCTGCTTCTGACAGCGGGTATCTTCCTGGTCTTCGACAATTTGGCACTTATGGCTTTCGGTCCTGATGTTCGTGCAATTCAGACAAGCTATTATATGCCAAGCCTGATGCTTGGTGATATCCCGGTGAATACGCCGCGGCTGATCGGTGCTGCGGCGGCTGTGCTGGTTGCGATACTTCTATCGCTTTGGCTGCGCGGTTCGCATATGGGGCGTTCGATCCGTGCAACAGCGCAAAATCGGGATGCTGCTGCCATGTCCGGCATCAATGTTCCGTTCGTATATGCGGTGACGTTTGGTATCGGCTGCGCCATTCTCGGCCTGTTCGGCTCCTTGATCTCGCCGTTCATTCCGATTTCACCGATGATCGGCCTTTCGTTTGGGATCAAGTCTTTCATTGTCGTTGTTCTGGGCGGTTTAGGCAGTATTCCAGGCTGTATCGTTGGCGGCATCGTCATCGGCGTTTTCGAAGCTGTTGCGTCGCAATACGTTACCGCTACTTCCGCTGCGATCGGGTCACTCGCCCTGTTCGTACTCATTTTGATCTTTCGCCCGGCGGGCATCATGGGGCGCGCATGACTACTCTCACACTCAATGCAAATGCCGTCAGACGGCTACGGCCTTCCACTGCGATAGCCTTGGCAATCATTGCAGGGCTGGCGGTGGTTCCGGTCATAACCTCGGATTCGTTTTTTCTGCATTCGCTGATCATGGTGTTGTTTTTTGCCTATATGGCAACCGCATGGAATTTCGTGTGCGGTTATGTAGGACAACTTTCACTAGGCCATGCAATGTTCAGTGGAGTTGGCGGTTACGTTTCCGTTCTGATGTTCACGCAACTTGGCCTCAGTCCATGGATTGGCATGCTGTTTGGCGGGTTTCTCGCTGCTTTCCTGTCAATCCTCATTGGCTTGCCGACCTTCAGACTGAAAGGGCCTTATTTCACGCTGACGATGATCGCATGTGCTGAGATCGTGCGTATATGGGTAGAGAATACCAATTCATTCCTTGGTATTCCGCTCAAAGGGGCTGAAGGACTGGTTGTGCCATCAGTTGGTGTTGATTTCTTCGCCTTCCAGTTCACCTCGAAAGTACCGTACTTCTATATCATACTAACCATGCTTGCAGCGGCGATCATTGCAACAAGATTGATGGAGCGGTCAAAACTCGGCTATTGCCTGAAGGCGATCCGCGGTGATCGTGATGCTGCCGAAGCACTGGGTATCAACCCGACTTATTACACCAATGCAGCCTTCGCGATCAGTGCGTTCATGACTGCGATTGGCGGCAGCTTCTATGCCCAGTTCTTCCGCTATATCAATCCAGAACGCAATATGGGGCTGGAATTGTCGATCGATATGGCCGTGATGGCCATTATCGGGGGACAAGGTACGGTGCTGGGACCATTGCTGGGCGCTTCTATCCTGACGCCCGTAGCTGAGATTTCGCGCAGCATGTTTGGTGGTGGGCTTCTGGGCTTGCACCTCGTCATCTATGGTTTCGCGCTTATTGCCTGTGTTCTCTATTTTCCAAAAGGCATCATTCAGCCTCTGGGCCGCTTGCTTAGCCGTATCTTTCGTCGCAGCGAGGTAAAGGAATGAGCGCGCCGGTACTCGAAGTTCAAAATATCTCCAAGCGGTTCGGTGGCATTCAGGCAGTTAAGGATGTTTCCTTCACCGTTGGGCAGGGGGAGATTCTCGGCCTGATCGGACCAAATGGTGCGGGTAAGACAACAGCCTTCAACATGATTGCTGGTTTTTTCAGGCCAGATACAGGCAGTATCAAGCTTGAAGGGTCCCACATTGAAGGTAAGCGCCCATGGGAAACCTGTGAAGCGGGCATAGGCCGGACCTTTCAGCTTTCTAAGCCATTTGGTGATCTAACAGTCATTGAAAATCTAATGGTTGGTGGTTTCGCCCGTCACAGGGATCGGCTCGTCAATGTTGGCAAGGCAAATGCCATGTGCGCGTTTCTTGGTATGGAGGAAAAGCGAAATGTGGAAGCCAACAATCTAACCGCCTTTGACCGGAGAAAACTCGAGTTGGGCCGGGCCCTTTGCACTGAACCCAAGCTGCTTTTGATGGACGAGGTTGTCGCGGGCGCTACGCCGAGCGAGGCCGACGAAATGGTCCAGCTTGTGCTGAAAATACGCGCACGTGGTTTGAGCATTCTGATCGTTGAGCATGTGATGAAGGTCATCATGTCATTGAGTGACCGCGTTGCCGTTCTTGATTATGGCGAATTGATCGCTAGTGGCCCGCCTAAGGAGGTTGTGTCCCAGCCTGCGGTCCTGAAAGCCTATTTCGGAGAGCGTTATGTCCAATCCCGCGCTTGAAATTAAAGATGTTCATGCCGGCTATGGTGATGCGCGCGTTCTGCGCGGTGTCACACTGAGCCTTCCGCCCCGTTCGCTCGTCGCGCTTGTCGGTGCCAATGGTGCTGGAAAGACGACGCTTCTGAAGACAATATCCGGATTATTGCGCAAGCAATCCGGTTCGATAATGCTGAACGGTCAGTCGCTGGACAACCAGCCGCCGCATAAGGTGGTCGAAGCTGGGTTTGTCCAGTCGCCGGAGGGGAAGCAACTATTTCAGGGTATGACCATTCTGGAAAATCTGATGGTAGGCGCGCATACGGAGCGCGCCCGCGCACGCCGTGACGAAACGTTGGCAGAAGTTTTCGACCTGTTCCCGATCCTTGCGGAGCGGCAGCATAAACCGGCTTCTGCTCTTTCAGGCGGTCAGCAACAGATGGTGGCGGTTGGTCGTGCTTTGATGGCCTTGCCGCGCGTGCTGGCTCTCGATGAACCATCGCTCGGTCTTGCACCGATCATGGTGGATCGCCTGTTTGAATCGATCTCGAAAATTCGAGAGCGCGATCTCTCTATTCTCATCATTGAGCAGAACGTCTTTCAGGTTCTGGAGATGGCCGATTATGGCTACGTACTCGAGAATGGCCGGATCGGTTTACAGGGCTCGGGGGAAGAACTGCTGAAGAATGAGCACTTACGTGAAACATATCTTGGACTTTAGAGCACGTTTCTTCCGGCTTGCTTAGATCGGCGCTCCAACGCTTTTATTTCACGCGCATCTCGGTTCGAAAGCTTTTCGCCTCATTCGGGATGCGCTCTGGACAGGAAAAAACAGATGAGTTCTTCTGGTAAAGAAATCGAACGCTTGGCAATTGTGACCGGTGGCGCAACCGGGCTGGGATTGGCATGCTCCAAGCGACTTTTGGCACTTGGCTATCGCGTGCTCGCACTAGGCATGGACAGCGAAGAAGAAATAGCTGATCCTCGCTATCAGTTTGAACAATTCGACGTCACGGATAGCAATGCCATTGCTTCTATCGCAAAACGTTTTCCTGAATTGGATGCACTGGTCAATGCGGCTGGCATCATACTTCATGAAGGCAAGGAGTTTACCAATTCCGGTTTTCGCAAGGTGATGGACGTGAATGTCGGCGGTTCTCAAGAACTGGCCTTCGCGTTGAGTGATGCTTTGAAGGCACGCAAAGGGGCAGTCGTAAATTTTGCATCCATGTGGTCGCTGTTCGGATCTGCACGTAATCCCGCATACTCGGCTAGCAAAGGCGCCGTTCTGGCGCTCACTCGTTCACTGGCGGCGGCTTGGGGCGGGACCGGGGTGCGTGTGAATGCGGTCGCGCCAGGCTGGATCCGTACACGCATGTCGGTGCAGGCAATGAGCGATCCAGAGCGCGCAGCGCCGATCCTGCGCCGTATTCCAATGGGTGACTGGGGCGAGCCTGACGATGTTGCGGCAGCCGTCACGTTTCTTCTGTCGTCAGATGCGCGTTACATCAATGGTGTTCTGCTACCGATCGACGGCGGGTACAGCATCGCTTAGAGCGTTACGATGTGAAACACAAAAACACCGCGCTCTCAGGAGCGCGGTGTTTCTTTTTAGACTATCTCGATTTTGCGGCGCGGCTATCGGTCAGTTTAAACGTAACGACAGCTCTTCAACCGATGAGATGGCTTGGGCGATGGATTGCGTATCGACAGGTCGGGCCAAATTTTTCAGGTGCGGCGCGGTCATGGTCCAATGCGCAATATCGGTGATTTCGTCTTGTGTCGGGTTTTTCATGCCGAGCCCCCCCAGATTGACGGGCAGACCGATGCTCCGCAGGAAATGCAGCACGTCTGCAATTTCTTCGATGGGACGCTGTTCTGCCATAAGCTGCACCAGTAGTCCCCAGGCGATATGTTCGCCATGGATGGCATTCTTGGCGTCGCGCGCCTTGACCAGACCACGCGTCAGTGAGTGGGTTAGTGATAGTCCTCCATTCTCAAAGGCAAGGCCACTCATCAGCAATGTTGCCTCAACGGTTGCCTCTACCGCATCGTTGACTTCGTTGCGCTCGACAGATTCCAGAGCTATGGCCGCATGCTGGCGTAAAGTATTGTAGCAGGCATCGCCGATAGCAATCGCGGTCAGCAGAGGGCGTGTACCAAATGGCGTTATGCCGGTGCCAGCCAAACACCCATCCGCCTCAAATTTTTTCGAAATTGCATCGCCAATGCCTGCGCGAAGGAAGCGGGCAGGGGCGGCTGCAATCAGCTTTGTATCAACAATGACGGCTTCCGGGCTTCTTGCCATGCGGTCGACGGCGATCATGACGTGACTATCGTCGTACATCGCTATGGAAGCACTGGTCGGACTGTCATTTGAAGCAATGGTCGGAACAGTGATCGTAGGAATGCCAAGCTGGTGAGCGAGCGCCTTGGCTGCGTCCAGCGTTTTGCCACCGCCAATGCCGACGACAATGCCACCGGCACCCTCATCAAGTGACCCGCGCAGGGTATCAATTGCCGGATAGGTGATTTCCCCACCGAATGCACGGATGGTCGGCTCCAGTCCGACACTTTGCATGACTGTGTCGAGTTGCGGGCCAATCAAATCAAGGATGAAAGCATCTGCGATAATGATGGGCTGGGGTCCGAAGGGGGCGGTAACCGCCCCCAGTTGCGAGAGAGCACCGGGGCCCTGAATATAGCGGTGTGGCCCACCGAAAATCCTGAACATGATTAGACTTGTCCCTCTTTTTCAATTGTGGACATATGGCTGCCCGACGATGCCTATTTTCCCTCGACGATGGCCCGCATGAAGCGGGGGAGATCCACGCCGTACTTCTCCTCCAGATATTCCTGCGAGCCGCATTCAAAGAAGCTGTCCTCCAGACCGATCTTGATCATCGGCTTGACAATTCCGCCGTCAAACAGGGTTTCTACCACCAGCGAGGCTAAACCGCCGCTGGTTTTGTGGTTCTCTGCGACGACCAATCGATCGAAACGGCCGGCAAAATCGAACACGGATTTTGCGTCGAATGGCTTGATCGTGGGTACGTGCAGAACAGATGCGTCGATACCGCTGGCTTGTGCCGCCTTGGCGGCATCCAGCGCGCGTGCCGTCATATAACCGGTGGAAATAATACCGACATCGCGACCGGGACGCAGAAGTTTTGCCTTGCCGACTTCAAACTTGTAATCGGCCGGAAGTTCTATCGGAACTTTGCCACGTAGATTGCGTACATAGACAGTACCAGCAATGTCAGCGACGGCGCGCGTGACCTGTTTGAGTTCGGTTGCATCGCACGGATCGATGATTGTCAGGTCTGCGATCCCACGCATCATGTTAAGGTCTTCAGTGGCCTGATGGGTCGCACCGTAGCCGTTGATAAGACCGGGCATGCCAGCGAAAATTTTTACATTGGCTTTGGAATGAGCGCAGGCAATCGCAACGAAGTCATAAGCGCGGCGGGTGATGAACACCGAATAAGTAGTACAATAAGCTATCTTCCCGACTTTTGAGAGACCCGCTGCCGTCATGATGAGATTCTGCTCAGCCATGCCGACATTGAAAAAGCGGTCGGGATGCGCATCTCGGAATGGCAGAATATCGCTGTAGCGCCCCATGTCCGCCGTCAGGCCAACGATTTCGGGCCGCTCACTGGCCAATTCCGCAAGAGTGCGACCGAAAGGGGCGATTTCTGTAGTTTTCCCGACGACATCAATGATTTCGCCCATGCCGCGTGTGCGTCCGGCTGCAAATTTCGTATCAGCCATTTTCTCTCTCCAGTTCCTCTACAAGAGCTGTCCACTCGCTGTTGTCGATACGGACGAAATGGGCTCGGTCGCGGGCCATGATTGTGGGTACGCCGAAACCGGGCGTCGTGCGCAGGACAATGGCTTTTGGCTTGCCGTTCTTTTCGCGTGCTGCGGCCAGAGCCTCAACAAGCGCTCCAATGTCATTGCCGTCGATTTCCTGCGTTTCCCAGCCAAATGCTGTGAGCTTGTCAGCGACTGGTTCAATACGGACGGTGACAGGTCCATCGGCCTGAATGCCGTTGCAGTCAATTAAGGCCACCAGGTTGTCGCAATTGAACGTGGCGCCGCCCATTGCGGCCTCCCAGGTAGAGCCTTCCTGTAATTCGCCATCAGAAAATTCGCAGAAAACGCGTGCCGAAGACTGATCGAGTTTTAGCCCCATGGCCATGCCAACGGCTTGACCCAGACCATGCCCCAGCGAACCACCGACCATTTCAACGCCGGGCGTGTCATCGAAGGTACTCATTGGCAAGTGGGAACCGTTCAGCCCATAACTGTCAAGTTCCTCGACGGAAATAATGCCAGCCTCGGCGAGTACGGCATACATCGCAATAGAATAATGTCCGGTCGAAAGCACGAACCGGTCACGGTCTGCCCATTCGGTGTTTTTCGGGTCGTAGCGCATTTCATGGAAGTACAGAGCGGCAAGGCAGTCTGCGATACCAAGTCCTTGCGCGATATAGCCTTCGCCTTTGCCGGTTGCCATATCCATCATTTTGCGACGCAGATTTAGCGCGCGATCACGCAATGCATCGATATCGGGAGACGTGGGTGGATGATTCAATATTGCCATGACAGCATCCTCAGCATGTACCTAGAATTGGGATTAGAGTGACAGGCCGGAGCGTGACCAAGGCATTTTGATCAGACGGCCTGTGCCGGAAAGAGTGATGAAGGCGGTCTTGTGGTCCGCGCCGCCAAAACAGATATTTGTCGTGTAGGGGTCGGCAGTGCGAATGCGTTCGACTTCATGTCCGTCCGGCGAGATGACAACAATACCGCCGAGGCGAAGTGTTGCGACGGCGATGTTGCCATTGGCTTCGACGGCCAGTGAATCGTAGCGCTGAAAGCCTGGCAGGCCTGCTATCAGATCGCCGCCAGTGGGCGATGGCCAGTTGGCTTTTTTGAGCTTTCCTGGCGCTTCGATCGGCCACGACCAAATGCGGCCTGATGATGTTTCAGCGACGTAGAGAATTTTGCCATCTGGCGAAAGTCCAATGCCATTGGGGCCAATCAGCGGAAACGCAACCTCACAAATATGGCTACCATCGCATTTTGCATAATACACTGCGCCAAACTGGAGATTGCGTCCCTGACGATGACCATGGTCAGTGAAATAAAACCCGCCATGGGTGTCCATGACCACATCATTTGGAGCTGAAAGTGTGACATCTCCGCAATGGTCGTAAAGCACGTCGACTTTGCCTGTGTCGAGATTTACCCGCTCGATACGACCACCCCGATTGTCAACTGCCTTGCCGACAGGACGCCAGCCATTGGACTGGTCCCATGAAAAGCCACCATTGTTGCAGACGTAAAGAAAACCGTCTGCTCCTAACGCAAGTCCATTGGGACCGCCGCCAGTCTGCGCGACGGTGGATGTGCTTCCGTCTGCTGAAATACGTGTGATGCGGCCTGCTGCAATTTCGCCCAGGACTATCGAGCCGTCAGGCATTTGCACCGGGCCCTCGGGAAATGCCAGATTATCCGCCAGGATCGTGAAATCGGTCACGACAGAGCTCCTTCAACGGAAGTCATGCCAAGTGCTGCGGCAAGCTCGCCTGTCGTGGCGGCAATCACGTCGGGCTGATGCAACTGCAGGGATTGCGCTTCATAGAAACCGTAGCTGACGGCTACAATCCCCATACCAGCAGCACGAGCGGCGAGAATGTCCTGAGGCCCGTCGCCGACATAAACAGCGTCGGAGGCTTCCGCATGTGCGCGCTTCAAGCCGAGAAGGATGGGGGCAGGATGCGGCTTGCGCTCGACTGTGTCTTCGGCTGTAACAATAGACGTAAATGTCGACGGCGGAATGCCAGCTACATCAAGGTCGATGAGTGTGCGCTCAATGCCCTTGTTGGTAACGACACTCGGTTTGCGGCCGTCTCTGGTCAGAGCCAGCATCAAATCGCGGATACCGGGAAATACCTTGATGAAACCCGTGCAATGCGGATAGTTTTCTCGATAGGCAGCGTGGAGTTCGTCGACGCGCTCCGGTGCAATGATCGCGAAGATCTCAGCAGGACGCATGGCAAAAATATCCCCAACCTGCAAGTCGACGGGTGGAAAATCCTGACCCAGCTTGTTGCGAAAGACGCGTCTGTAGCATTCGGTCACGGCGTTACGCGTATCGACAAGCGTTCCATCGAGATCGAAAAGAACGTGTTTACTGGTAAAGGCTTTCATTACGCATCCTGTCTGATATGGGTCCGCTCCAACAATGCGGCACGGAGTTTCCAAAGAGGGGCGAAATCGCGGGCGAGATCGCGGAAAAGGGGGGAGGCTGATGCATAATGATCAGCAAGCCGTGGATCTGGTCGGACGGTATCGGCAATCCGCACCATGTGCCCCGCGGCCAGTTCGAGTGTCGCGTGGCGGCCAGCAGCTCTGGCAGCCAACAGCGCGACGCCCAGTGCGCCGGTTTCCTCGACTTCGGGAACAAGCAACGGCCGGTTCATCGCCGCTGCGCATATTTCACGCCATAGTTGGGAGCGGGCACCGCCACCAGTGATACGTATTTCATGAACCGGAGCGTCCAGCGCGCCGTAGCAATCCATCATCGAAAACGCGACGCCTTCCATGACCGCGCGCACCATGGATATTGGCGTGGTCGCCATGTCGAGACCGAAGATCGAACCGCGTGCTAGTGGTTCATGGCTGGGCGCTGTCATCCCGGACGTGTTGAAGTAGGGGTGGATCATAAGTCCGTTGCTGAGCGGCGGAACAGCGCGGCATTCTTTCTCGATCCGAGCGAAGGTTTCGGAAGATATTTCTCCGCTGGTATTGAATGCCTTCTGCCCAAACGCAGACAAGATCCAGTCAAGACAAAGAGAGCCGCCACCGGTATTCGACATCAATCTTTGCCAGCGTCCATTGGGCATCAGAAACAGAAAACCGACGCCCTCGGGCTCGAAGATCGGCTCGTCAACGGTCAGGTTGTTCATAAAACTGGTGCCGATAACGGTAACAGCCTGTCCGCTTGCCAGCGCGCCGACACCGATGGCCGCCGCCACCGCATCGCCAGCACCAGTCACAACCAGCGTGCCTTCGCAAAGTCCGGTTTCAACCGCAGCCTTTGCCGTTATGTGCCCGACAATCTCACCGGTCTGAAGGACAGGTGCGAGCTTGACTTGCATTTCTGAAATGCCAGCCAACGCGAATAATTCCGGAGAGGCGACGCGTTTGCGGATGTCACAGGGGAAAAATGACAGATCGGATTCATCGGTCGCAATAGCACCTGTCAGTCGGTAATTGACATAATCCTTAGCGCAAAACACCGTTTCGATGCGGTCATAAAAATCGCGGTCATTATGTTTCAGATAAGCGAGCAGAATTAGCGGCAGTCCGGGGATAGGCGCATTGCCCGAAATCTCATAAAGCTTTTCAACGCGGCCGTCGCTCTGCCAGCTCTCCAGCAAAGATGATGCGCGGGCATCGGGCCAGGCAATGGCAGGTCCGGCAGGATTACCGCTGGCATCGAGTGTCCATAGCCCGCCCATATGGCCGCTGACACCAACGCCCACAATATCACGTGGATTGATGCCCGAACTTTCAATCACGTCACGAATGGCACAAGCGACGCCCGCATAGGTGTCCTCCATATCTTCTTCATGCCAGTCAGGTTTTGGGCGGAAGGATTTGGTGGGTCTTCTGGCAGCCGCAAGTACTGAACCGTCACGCGTGTCAAAGAGCGCTGCCTTGGTTGTGGTCGTACCTTTGTCGATACCGAGAACATAGGTCATGCCGCTTCTCCAAGGATAGTGCTCTGGAGCTGTGTGCGATCATGCGAGTATTGACGATAGACATCACGCGTTTGGCGATACAGCTCAAACCAGCCATCATAATCCGCCTTGGCAACGAGATCAGGTTCATAACGCGCGGCGATACTGGTTGTTTGCGCTGCTGCGGTCTCCAGGTCGGGCCAGTTGCCGACAGCCACGCCCGCAAGAAGGGCGACGCCGAGTGCGCCGGATTCCTCAACCTCTGCAATTTCGATGGGAATGCCGCAAATATCCGCAAACATTTGCGCCCAGAATGGGCTTCTGGCCCCGCCGCCAGTGAGTATCAACGAGGTCGGTTGACTACTCATTGCTTCAAAACAGTCGCGTGTCGCAAAGCACATGGCTTCATAAACGGCGCGCGCAAGATGATCATAGGTCGTATGACTACTCACACCGAAAAAGCTGCCGCGCGCAAGCGCGTCGTGGAATGGCGCAAGCACACCGCTGCCATTGACATAGGGAATGAAAATAACGCCGCTGGCGCCACGTGGAATGGCGGAAGCACGCGCAGCGAGTTTCGTGAAATCCGGCGCTCCTTCTGTTGTCAACGGTGAACCAAATCGCTCCAGAAACCAGTCCATCGCGATGGTTCCGGATGTATTGGGCAGGATACGGATATAGCGTGACAGCGGCATGGCAAAGAGAAAGCCAAGCCCTTTGGGTGCCCGATCGGGCGTGTCCAGTACTTGGCCGTTCAGGCAACTGGTGCCGAGAACGGTCAGTGCCGCCCCTGGCTGAATGGCACCAACACCAAGTGCATTGGCACTTGCATCGCCCAGGCCTGTCACGACAGGCGTGCCGGGGCGAAGCCCAGTCAGACGGGCGGCATCACCGGTAATGTATCCGGCAATGTCGCCCGATGGTAGAATGGGCGGCAGTTTATCATGCCACGCTTCAGCGCCGCATAGTTGAAGTATGCGAGATGAATATGTTTGACGGTCTATGTCACTGGGGAAGAACGAGACGTCGGAAGTGTCAGTTGCGATGTTTCCGGTTAGCCGGAAACGTAAATAATCCTTTGCGGCTAGAACGTTGCGGGTAAGCTTCAGTGAAGCTGGCTCATGTTTGGACAACCAACCAAGCAGCATGGCTGAAATGCCCGGCATCAGGCCATTGCCTGATATTGCAAAAACTTCATTGGCCAGTCCGGCCTTTTCCATGGCTACCTGATTGGCTTGCGCACGCGCATCCGGCCAGCAGATAGCGTTGCGTACGGCTTTGCCCTCAGCATCGATCAGCCAAGCGCCGCCCATATGGCCTGCAATACCGACTGCGGCGATGTCGTCTCCGGTAAGCGCTGCCTTTTGCAGTACTTCCCGGATAACGCTCGTGCAGAGATGCCAAGTGGCATCCGGGTCTTCCTCATGCCAGCCAGGCTGCGGTTTGAGCACATCTACACGACGCTGGGCCAAGCTTTTGGCGCGTCCCGCAGTATCAAATATCACGGCCTTGATGACCGATGTTCCCTTGTCTATGCCGATCAAATACGCCATGGCGCCCTCACGCATGGCCGGAGATGAGTTGGCTTATCCGCTCATTGGGGGACGCAAAACGCAACGCGCGCTGGTCTGGACCACCGAACAGATAAAGATCATCCGCTCTCACGATCACATCGACGGGTTCATCGATACCAAACCGCATGGATGGCGGCACCATAGCCTGAATTGTGGTTTCACCAGCCTGTACCGTGACGAGGAGAGAATCGCCTAGTTGCTCAGAAACATAAACGCGACCGGATAGGGAGAGAGTTTGGCTTTCCGCGATGCCCTCACCCTGACGACGGATGCAAACACCGCTGGGACGAATCCCGGCTACAAGTGTTCCGGCATTATCTATATGCGGACGTACGCAATCCGGTAGTTTGACGTTCTGTTCGCCTGAGCGCCCGTAAAGGCTGTGGCCTTCGTTTATGTCAGTAACACTGAAGACATTCATCGAATGCAAACCAAAAAATTGTGCTACGAAGGCATTGACGGGCTGATTGTAAATTTCGTCTGCGGTGCCGATCTGCTGCATGACACCGTCTCGCATGACGGCGATGCGGTCGGTCATGGTCATGGCTTCAATGGGGTCATGTGTTACGATCACTGACGTGGTGCCCAGCGAGCGCTGCAGGCGCTTGAGTTCGCCGCGAAGCCTTGCGCGTAAAAGCGTATCGAGATGAGCGATAGGCTCGTCAAGGCAGAGAAGGTTGGGACGGCGAACAAGTGCGCGCGCAATCGCAACGCGCTGCTGCTGACCACCAGACATTTGCGATGCGCGCCGGTCAATCAGGTGTGTAATGTTGAGAAGGGTGGCCACTTCCGCCACCTTCGCTTCGATGTCTGTTTTTGACATGCCGCGAATTTTCAGGGGGTAGCTGATGTTCTGGCGTGCAGTCATATGCGGATACAGCGCGTTTTGTTCGAACACCATGGCGACGTTGCGTTCTTGCGGTGTCCTGGTCTGCACCTCTTTCCCGTCGAAGGAGATGGTGCCGGACGTGGGGCGTTCCAGACCTGCCAGCATGCGCAAGACTGAAGTTTTACCAGATCCGGATGGGCCAAGAAGGCCGAAGAACTCACCGTCCTCGATGGTGAACGAAATGTCCTGCACGGCATGGACCACGTTGCCATACCATTTATTGATGTCGGAGAGGGCTACAGAAGCCATGATAGTTCTCCTTAACGTCCGCCAAGTTCAACGGAAAAACTGCGAATAAGAGAGCGCTGCATGTAGTATGCGACCACGAGCAGCGGGATGATTGCGACGATACCTATGGCGCCGAGCTGGCCCCAATTGGGTTGCTGGAACAGAAAGAAGCTTGCCAGCGCCTTGGGCAGCGTCATGACTTTTTCACCGGTGAGCACCAAAGCAAACAGAAACTCGTTCCAGGCAAAGATCATTGCCAGAATACCTGCTGTAAGGATGCCGGGAGCAGACAGAGGCAGGAGAATGTCCCAGAACAGACGATACCAGGGCGCGCCGTCGATACGGGCTGCTTCCTCATAGGATTTAGGTATTTGCCGGATGAATTCTGACAGCAACCAGATAACCAGTGGCAAGTTCATGAAGGTGTAAACGATCACCAGCCCGGTATAGGTGTCGAACAAGGATAGTTCCTGAAACAGGATATAAAAGCCGATGACGGGCACTATCGGCGGCAGCATGCGCAGAGACAGGATCGTAAAACTCAATTGGCCATGCGGCGGAAAACGGCGGGCCAATGCATAAGCTGCTGGAAAGCCCAGGATCAGGCAAAGCACGGTTGAAAGGCTGGAGACGACAAGGCTGTCGCCGATGCCCTTACCGCCGCCGATAGACCAGCCATCGGTGAAGTTTACCAGAGTTGGGTTTTCCGGCAGGAGCGTTGGCGGGCTGGAAAACAGCTCGCTATAGGGCTTGAAAGCGGTTAAAAGCAGCCATGCCAGTGGCATCAGAAACAAGGCGAGAATTACGATCAGCGCCACATGTCTGAAGATGGGAACCAACCTTTGTCCCAGCGTTTCGTTGTCGAGCGTTTTGGCAGGAAGAAGTGTTGTGCTGCTCATGACGCGGCTCCCTTAATCTTTACGGCCGAGACAACGGTTGGGGGCAGGGGACGAGGTTCAGCAGGCGTTTGGCCGCGACGTTTGACAAAGCCTAGGATGGCCATAGTGCCGCCGGTCAGAAGAACAAGCTGAATGAGACTGAGCGCGCCAGCCATACCGAATTCGAACCGCCCAAAACCCATATCATAGGTGTAATAAGCGAGGTTCTGCGTCGATGTGCCAGGTCCGCCGCGCGTAAGGATGTAGATGATGTCGAATACGCGGAAACTGTCGATAAAGCGCAACACGAAAGCGACAGTCATATAGGGCAGGAGCATGGGCAAAACGATGTTGCGAAATGTCTGCCAGTAACTTGAACCGTCAACTTTCGCCGCCTCGTATACCCGCGACGGAATAGAGCGTAGCCCGGCCAGAAGTACCACCATGACAAATGGGGTCCATTGCCATGTGTCGACTACTACCAGGGTTGGTAGCGCCCAGTCGGGCGATTGCGCCCAGGCAGGCGGGGCAACACCGATTGCTTTCAGGAGCGCGTTCAATGGTCCATAGATCGGATTAAGAAAAAGATTCCAGGAGAATCCGACGATGATCGGCGCAACCATCATAGGGATTAGGAACAGCGATGCATAAATTTCGCGGCCGCGCGTAATGCCATTGAGCATCATCGCCAGTGCAAGACCGATCAGTATCTGCAACGGGACTGAGATAAGCGCAAAGACCGCGGTGATGCCAAGACTATGCCAGAAACGTGAGCCTGACATCAGCCGCATGAAATTCTTCATGCCAACCCATTCGATGGGAACCGGGATTGCGAGTTGGTACGAGGTGAATGAGGCATAGATCAAATAGACGAACGGCCAGACGGAAAGTGCGGCGAGGAAGATGAGAGCAGGGCCAAGAAGTAAAATCGTGGCTCGTCTTTCCGCCGCTGCTTCAGCTGATTTTTGCCGGGGGGGCCTAATATCGGTGGTCGTAAGCATGATTGTTTCCGCAATTACATGAATATGCGCTTTACAGGTGCTTATCGGGCACTATGTGCTTGGTATGCGGGGCGACCACCCTGATTTGATGGTCGCCGAAGTCGTCTAAGACCAATAGCCCGCTTTGATCATACGCTGACGGTAATCGTCGTAATGCGCGATCTGGCGGTCACGTCCGTAAGTCTCTGTCGTTTCCTCGAATTCAGCGGACATAGCCTCAAGTGCATCTTTTGGCGTTGCTTGCCCGGTCACAGCACGTTGTGTGTGCTGGACGATTGAACCGAGGTAACGGTTGGTGCCGGGGATGGAAATGTCGAGATAGGCTTTCGGGCTCGACAAAAGTTCCTTGCTGACCGAAGCGAAATTATCCGCAAAGCCCGATTCCGCTTGCAACGGAAATGTGCTTTCTGGATTGTCGAACATGCTCATCCGCCAAGGGTCCATCAGCGATTGTTCGAATGTTTCTGCGACCCAGCGGTTGGCATTTGCCGACTGCTGGAGCCAGGCGATGGCCTTGAACGCGCCTTCCTTGTTCTTGGAATTGGCAGCAATGCCCATTGCGCGACCATACGGAAGGATGGTCACATCACCAAAACTGCGGGCGCATTTGATCTTGTTTGCAACTTTGGATATTTTCGGGTCGGCTGCACCTTTCGGCATATCCGTCCACCAGTTAGCCTGTGCAACGCGTCCGTCGAAGAAAATCTGGCGACCAACATCCCAAGGCATGGCGGGAGCCAAATCCTTTGGCATGAATTTTGTCAGATCAGCGTAGCGGCGCAGCGCTTCTTCACCAATCTCATTGGCAAGTTGCGGTTTCATTTCGGCATCGAAAAGATCGCCAAAACGCATGCCTTTTTCAGAGCCGAGCTGAACGAACTGGTTGATAAAGAACGCATAGACGAAGAAACTTGTCACTTCGACGAGGCCAAAGAGGTCTTTGTCGGGCCGTGTAAAAAACTCCGCCGTGTCATAGTATTGACCGTAATTCGTCGGTGGAGCGAGATCGTAGCCGTATTTTTGTTTGAAGGTGGCTTTCTCTTCTTCATTTTCGAAAAGGTCCGCGCGGTAGGTATTCATGAACATGTCACCATCGATCATGACGCCGACGATCTTGTTCTCATAGATATTCAATTGCTGAAACGGCTTGGCAATATCGTTGAAGTTGAGTGCATCAAGTGTACCGACTTCTTCGAGCGGTGTCAGATAAGGACCAAAATCGCCCACGAAATTCGGCCAGAAATTGAAAGCGTCAAAGCGTGCTGTATTTTGTCGTAACGCCAGAAGGTTTTGGTCGTACATATTGCCGAGCGGGTAAGAGGCAAAATCGACCTCAATGCCGGTGGCTTCCTTGAATTCTGGCGCGAAGGTCTTGAGAATGGGCGTGAATGCGCCACTGTCCAGACCAACGGTGACCTTGCCGGCAGCGCTTTGTCCTGTAGCGCTCAGAATACCACCGAAGGTGGAAAGTGTGGCCGCAGCGCCGAAAAGGCTTGCACGCTTCAAAAGCTCACGCCGGGATATAAGCCCCCGCGTATCCATCCCTGATAAAATGTCGAGATCGCGTTCCACGGATTTCGGGCGTTTGATTAAACGATGCATGGCTAGCCTCCTCCCAGATGACTTAAGCGCAGCGCTTCTCCGACCTTCTCCCGGGGTGCCTCCTCAGACATAATCGGGGGTGCAGATAAAGCTTTCACGGTGAGACTAGGCATGTTATTGAAATATGACAATCAAAATATTGATATACATAAATGGCAATCAATCTAATACAATTTGGTGACAAACCTGGCTATTCCGCGATTGTTTCATCGATCATGGATGGTATCGCGCGCCGGGTTTTGACCGCAGGGGAACGGCTGCCGCCGCAACGGGAGTTGGCGCATAAACTCGGTGTGGCGGTTGCCACCGTTGGGCGGGCTTATGCCCAATTGGAACAGCAGGGATTTGTCGAAAGTCACGTCGGGCGGGGCACGTTTATCGCTGGCGGACGCCGGCGTGAAGGTGTGACGTCGGTTGAGGTTAACGCAACCGAAGCGATTGATCTTTCGACATATCGTGTACCGGTTCCCGATCTGGACGGCCTGCTTGCAGATACCCTCAAGGGGATCATCGCCGAGCATCATCCGCAGAAAATACTCGGGTCATGCCCAACGGCGGGGCATTTCAGTCATCGTGAAGCGGTCGCAGACTGGTTGCGGCATTATGGTGTCGAGGCTTCCGCCGGTCAGGTCATCATAACGAATGGCGGGCAACACGCAACTATGGTTGCCTTGTCGACGCTGACGCATGCGGGCGAATTGATAGCGACGGAGGAGTTCACCGATCCGAGGATGAAGTCGGTGGCAAGCTATCTGGATCGTCGCATCATTGGCGTTGATATGGATGCTGAAGGGATGATCCCTGATGCGTTGGAAGCCCTATGCAACGAGCAGAATATTGCAGCTATTTATGTGTCCACGCGAGCGCAGAACCCAACGAATGTGACCCTACCGCTCGAACGGCGTATCCGTATAGCCGAGATTGCACGCAGATATGACCTGCCTATTATAGAAAGCGATATCTACGGCACTACAATGGTTGACCCACAGCCGCCTATCGTTGCCATTGCACCGGAACGCACACACTTTCTAACTAGTTTTGGACGGATCGCCGGACCTGGTATTAAGGTGGGCTGCCTGGTGTCCCCGCTCAATGAAGTGGCCAAGACGCAATCTGGCGTCGCCATGTCGACAGGTGCGGCAACGCTGATCAATGCCGAACTGGTCTCGCGTTGGATCGGAAATGGGCAAATAGACGGCCTCATCCGTTGGCAGCAGGCGGAAAACATTCGCCGCCTTTCTTTGTTGGCGACGTATCCGAAGCTGAGTTGTGCGAGAAGTGATATTGCTAGCCCGCATGTCTGGCTGGCTCTGCCCGAGCCGTGGCGGGCCGAGGACTTTATCGAGGCGGCTTCGCAAGAGGGTGTGCTGATCGCGCCCACGCACAGTTTTGTTGTTGGGCGGCGTACGATGCCGCATGCGATTCGTCTTGTGATTGGTTCTCCGACCTCGGTGGAAACATTGCAGGTTGCCTGCGAACGTCTGGAGCGGCTTTTGAACGCACAACCGAAAAGCAGGTTTGAGGGTTAGAGCTTGCTTGAAGCGGCGAAACCGAATTGGAAGTATCGCAAAGCTTGAAATAGTCTGAGAGGGCGCTCGATGATGGGTGGGGCAGGATCTGTACAGATAGTCGGTGCGTTGGGTCGTCGGACGCGCAGCGCTGGAAATTTATGAAATGGACAATCAATGGCAGGTGACGGGTCTTTCGAGACGGGCACCGGATTTTTCTACTCGAGCTGAGTGAATTTCTGTCGATCTTCTCGATCCGACCGTTCTTGCTGGTGAATTAGCAATGCGTGGTCCCTTCACTCACATTGTTTACGCAGCTCTTCGAGAAGAAGATTCGTTGGTATCCGGCTGGACCCAAAGCACACAAATCGACCGTAATACGCAGATGTTGCGGTCGCTACTTGATGCATTCAAAGAAGCTAAGATGAGCTTCTCTCATCTAGCCTTGCTGCAGAATACGGTAATCCCCCGTTTTTAACGGGGCCTTGCAGTAGAATTCACGCGGCCATTTTCAGTTTCTGTGCGGGTGTAGTGCCGCCGATGCCCATATTGGGTCGTTCATTGTTGTAGGTCCATAGCCACTGCGTGGCAAACTCTTGTGCCTCCTCAAGGCCGTCTTGCTTGCCAAAGCCGAGCGGACCGTCGAGGGCTTATGGAATACCGTCGGCCAGATCGTCACGCTGTTCGAACCACAAGAATGCGCCAACTACTTCAAATCCTGCGGATATGACCCCGAGTAAAGTGGACGCGCTCTAATATACCAGTTGACGTGCCAGGCATCGTCCTCAATTGGGCGGACCTCAGGGCCGCGAGGCCTATTCCGATCTTACATTTCATAAGCGATATGTCCGCTTCTGGCTAGATCTGCCCAACAGCGGACGGTCTGGCACCGGCCCCATCGCGGCCATTCAAAATGATTAGTCATTGCATTTTCAGATAATAGAATCTGCTTCACTTCTGACTAGTGTTTTCTCTCTTTTGTAAATCAATAAAAGCTAATAGATCGCCGTATTTATAACGAATAGCTTTGCCCACTTTTCGATAAGGTAAATTCTCAATGCCCTGGACTCTCCAATTAGCAAGGGTCTTTGGACTTAAACCTAAAACACCAGCGGCTTGCTCAGACGTCAGCAGATGGTCAAGCTCATAGTTTGCTGAGGGCAGGGGATGTTCTCGAGCACTGTCAGTCTGCGTCGTGAGAAAGCTTAATGACATATTGTATTTTCGAACAAGGTGCTCGGTGAGGCTGAGATAGAGCTGCTCAAGGCTAGGCTGCTCATTTTTGTTATCAGGCTTTTTCGCCATTTATATGAGCTCATCTAACATGGATGGTGTCCGATTACGAAACGCGATGGAAGTTTTTGTTAACATAACAACAAGAATAGTCGAGTTCGACAATACAGAAATTGAGAAGCATTAATTGTAAAGACGTGCGGCTCAGGCGGGTTCTGTTTGTTCCCGAACGTTTTTCCACAGGGATTTTATGCTGCTTAACAATGCAGTTTTGCAGTGCAAATTACGAGTACCGAAGGTGATTGCTATTTGATTGCTAGCATCAATATGCTGAAAACGAAAACTAGCTAAGTCATTGATTTTATGGTGCCGCTTAGGTGACTCGAACACCTGACCCCATCATTACGAATGATGTGCTCTACCAACTGAGCTAAAGCGGCCCGGAACGTTGCGTTCCAATTTCCCGAAGGAACCAACCGTTTCCGGCTGGACGGTGCGCTGATAACCAAAAGCAGGGAGGAAAGCAAGGCCCAATTCAAACAAACTCCATGTTTGTTCAAAAGCTTTCACAACATGCACGTCGCCACCGCCCTGCAGCGCGCAAAAAGCCGGATTTATGAGTAAGCAGGCGATCGTGTCGTACAAACCGGAAGACAGTTCTCCCGCGCCAGCCGTCTCGCCGGCGCGGTACCATCACGATCCGGGAATCATGTGCCCGCGCAAAGGCGCTGGCGGGCTTCCTTATATTCCCGCTCTAGGCGGTCGATCAGTTGTCCGGCAGGGGCTACTTCATGAATCGCGCCGATGCCCTGGCCGCAGCCCCAGATATCCTTCCAGGCTTTGGCGCCTTCCTGCTGTGCAGTCTCGAAATCCATCTTGGAAGGATCGGCTTCCGGAAGGTTGTCAGGGTCCATGCCGGAATTGGCGATGGATGGCTTCAGGTAGTTGCCTGCAATGCCGGTAAAGTAGTTGGAATAGACGATGTCGGAGGAAGTCGAGTCGACGATCATCTGTTTGTAGGCATCCGTCGCGCGCGCTTCCGTCGTGGCAATGAAGGGCGAGCCGATATAGGCGAGGTCAGCACCCATGGCCTGTGCGGCAAGAATCGAGTTTCCGTTGGCGATGGCGCCCGAAAGGAGCAGGGGACCATCGAACCAGGAGCGGATTTCCTGCACGAGCGCGAAGGGCGACAGCGAACCGGCATGGCCGCCCGCACCGGCTGCCACCGCGATGAGACCATCCGCGCCCTTGCGAATTGCCGAATTGGCGTGACGGTTGTTGATGACGTCATGGAGGACGATGCCGCCATAGGAATGGATTGCCGCATTCACTTCCGGCACGGCACCGAGCGAGGAGATGACGATCGGCACCTTGTATTTCACGCAAAGGCCGAGATCGTGCTCAAGGCGTTTGTTGGATCGATGTACGATCTGGTTGACGGCGAAGGGTGCTGACGGCCGGTCCGGATTGGCCTTGTCGTAAGCAGCAAGCCCTTCGGTGATTTCCGCCAGCCATTCATCGAGTTGTGCCTCTGGACGGGCATTGAGAGCAGGAAAGGAACCGACGACGCCTGCCTTGCACTGCGCCATCACCAGAGCCGGATGCGAAATGATGAATAGGGGAGCGCCAACCACCGGGATGCGCAATCTGCTTTTCAGAATATCCGGCAAGGCCATTTTCAATCTTCCTCCATGATTGACGTTTCCGTAAACGTAATAGTTCTAGCATCTCCTTGCCCGACGGCAATATCAAAAGCACGCAAGCGGGTCTGTCGCCGCTCAGCCATCTTTCGGCATTGCGACAGAACATGCCGAACACGGTCGATATGGCGCTCCTTATTTATTGGACGCCACGCGCGAAGAGAATCGCCGCTATAGTTGAGGATGTTTCGAGCACCTGCAATGGGTGCAGTTCGGTATTGCAGAACTATACGGATGGGGGAAAACCGCATTCAGAGTTAATATTTGGTGTCTCTGTTAAGCTTATCGGCTAGTCAAAGCGGGTGAAGAACAGGTAAATGCCTTGATTCAGACGTTAATTTCGCTGAGGCTTATGAAAGCGTCTGCATCGGGAACCGCTTGCACCTGTTGAGGGCGTAACGAGACGGCGGGAAAAACGAACAAGGGAAGAGCAGCCTTTGGAAAGCATCGAGCGCGCGATCAGGAATGCATTTGCCAAGGCGGATGCACACAATCCGGCGACCCGCCAGCGAATCTATGAATCCGCCTGGGGTGCGCATGAGCGCGCTCTTGCGACAAACGCCGCGCTCAGCGATGCGCAGAAGGAACAGCGCCGCCAGAACCTGAAGGACGCGATCTCCGGCATCGAACAGGAATTCAAGACCGGTGGAGAGACGAGCGCCCGTCATGAGCCGACGCTTGATGCACCCCTGAGGGAAGACCCGGTGCTTGGCGGCAGGGTAGAGGAAACATCGCCCGCGCTCGATACCGGCGATATTCGTGCGACTTCGCGGCAGAAGAAGCGCAGCAATGCCGACCTCGGCTATGAGGGCGGCGTCTCGCGGAAGGACCGCCGCAAGAAGAAGCGCCATTCGCCTTTCTACAGCTACGGCATTCCGGCGCTTGTGCTCGCGGTTGCGGCTTTCATCGGCTATTCGCTTTATAACAGCTTTATCGATCTGAGCAGCGGACCGGCGAACAATCCGCTGCACAGTGAAGGCAATATCGCTCCCCTGAAGGAAGGCGAGGAGCCGGGCGGGTTGAAATGGATCACCATCTTCCAGCCTTCGGAAGCCACACGCATGTCCGTCAAGGGACGCGCCACGGCTGAAATCAGGCAGGAGGGCACGCGCAGCTTCGCCCGCATCCAGTCCGCCGGTGCCGAAGATACGGTCACATTCGATGTGGGTGAGGGTATTCTCGATCAGCTGGTGGGCAAGACGGCGACCTTCAACATCGTGGCCCGCGCCGACGACGGCAAGACGACCCAGATGTCGGTCAACTGCGATTTCGGCGGTCTCGGCGATTGCGGACGCAGGCGCTACGATGTGCGCGATTCCGTGAGCGATTTCCTTTTCGACATGGAAATGCCATCGGGCCAGAAGGCAGGCCGTGCAGGCACGATCACGGTCAATTCGGATCTCAGCGGTTCCGGCAAGGCGGTCAATATCTACGAAATCCGCGTTTCGACGGCGGCCAAATAATCAGGAGAGCAGCTTTTCCAGCGTTTCGAGCCGGTCCGCTTCGCGGGGCGGCTTGTCCCAGCGCAGCCGCGAAAAACGCGGAAAGCGCATGGCGACCCCCGATTTGTGGCGCGTGGAACGGTTGAGACCTTCAAAGGCGACTTCCACGACCAGCCCATGATCAGGTTCGGCGCGTACGGATCGCACTGGCCCGAAACGCTCGGTGGTATTCTCGCGCACAAACTTGTCCAGCAATTTCAGTTCCTCGTCCGTAAAGCCGAAATAGGCCTTGCCGACCGGCACCAGCACGGGTTCATCCTCCGGTCCCGTCCATACGGCGAAGGTGAAATCGGAATAATAGCTCGACCGTTTGCCGTGGCCGCGCTGGGCATAGACGATCACGGCATCGACGGTGAAGGGATCACGCTTCCATTTGAACCACGGTCCCTTGGGGCGGCCCGGAAGATAGGCACTGTCGTGGCGTTTCAGCATGACGCCTTCGATGACCGGATGTGGCGGATTGGCGCGAAATCGCGCCAGTTCCTCAAAGTCGGAAAATGGCAGAACGGGCGAGAGATCGAAGCGGCGCGGATCGAGCCTGCTGACAAAGCTTTGCAGGCGCGCGCGGCGCTCCAGAAAGGGCAGGGCGCGCAGATCGGCGCCGGTCTGCTGGTTCCCTTCCTGCAACAGGTCGTAGGCCCGCACGAAGGCCGGATAGTCGCGCAACTGTTTTGCGCTTACCGTCTTGCGGTTCAGCCTCTGCTGGAGGTCGGAGAATGTGGCTGTCTCTATACCGGTTTCGCCGTGATGGCCAACCAGCAACTCGCCATCGATCGCCCCTTCGAAATCCATGGCTTCCAGAATATCTGGGAACGCGCCGGAGATATCGTCCCCGGTGCGCGAATAGAGGCGGCGCAGGCCGTTTTCCGCGACAGCCTGAACGCGAATGCCATCCCATTTCCACTCGGCCGTAAAGGCGGATGCGTCAAGCGAGGGGATTTCCGCTTCATCAAGGGCCGTCGCCAGCATGACAGGGCGAAACGGTGCGGCTGCGGTGGCCGCAGGCTTTTCGCCGCGGCCTTCCAGCCAGGCGAACAGCGCCTCATAGGGTGGTGACTGGCCGTGCCAGAGTTCTTCTATTTCCACGACGTCGACGCCGCCGAAATCCGCCAGCGCCTGCTTGGCGAGGCGGGCGGAAACACCGACGCGCAAGCCCCCGGTCACGAGCTTCAACAGTGCGTAACGTTCGGAAATGCCAAGCACGTCGAGCCATCCGGCGACGAGCATCGGGCCTTCGCGGCGCGAAGCGTTCTGCAATTCGTGCACCACGATGCCAAGCGGCAGATCGGCACCGGGGGCAGTTTCGCTGGGGCCGGGCCAGATCAGCGAGATCGTTTCGGCAAGATCACCGACATAATCGTAGGAATAGGCAAACAATGTCGGGTCTGTCCGCTCGGCGATGAGCGCGCGCAGCATGGCCGGCTTTACGCTTTGCAGCTCCAGATCGCGGGTGATCGCTGCCAGCGCCACCCCGCGATCAGGGTCCGGTGCTGTGCGGAAATGGTCGATGAGCAAGCGCAGCTTGCCGTTGCGCTGCGGCGTCAGAACGAGCCGGTCAAGAAGTTCGGCGAAAGCGCGCATCAGTCGCCCTCATCTTCATAGCCGACGAGATGCAGCGGCTTTGCCGGTATGTTCTGCAACTCGCACCAGCGAACGAGAGCTTCCTCACGCCCATGGGTAACCCAAACTTCTGCGGGGGCGATTTCCGTTATGGTCGCCGTCAGCTCATCCCAGTCGCAATGGTCGGAAATGATGAGCGGCAGTTCAACGCCCTGCTGTTTGGCGCGCTGTCGGATGCGCATCCAGCCCGAGGCAAAGGCTGGGACTGGATCGGGAAACCGTCGCGCCCAGCGGTCGGAGAAAGCCGAGGGCGGGCCGACGATGATCTTTCCGGCAAAATCCGGTTGTGCCGCACTGCGTTCCAGGGTGGCCGGTTCGAGAGGTCCGAGATCGACACCTTGCGTTTGATAATACTCGCAGATCTTTTCCAGCGCGCCGTGGATATAGATCGGTTCCCAATAGCCTGCATTGCGTACGAGCTTGATGACCCGTTGCGCCTTGCCCAGCGAATAAGCCCCGACAAGATGCGCACGTTCGGGAAACTGCCGGATCGATTTGAGAAGCGTCGCGATCTCATGTGCTGCATCCGGGTGGCGGAATACCGGCAGGGCAAAAGTGGCTTCGGTGATGAAGACATCACAGGCGACGGGCTCAAAAGGGGCGCATGTCGGATCGGCGGCGCGCTTGTAGTCGCCCGAAGCGACGATGCGGGTGCCATCCATTTCCACCGCGATCTGGGCCGAGCCAAGCACATGGCCCGCTCCATGAAAGCTTATCCGCACGCCATTGATCGTGAGGGTTTCGCCGAGGCTTACCGGTTGCGTCGTTTCTGCGAAATTCACCCCATAGCGCAGCGCCATGATGTCGAGTGTTTCGCGCGTTGCCAGCACATGGGTGTGGCCCGAACGCGCGTGGTCGGAGTGCCCGTGGGTGATGAGCGCACGTTCCACCGGGCGCACCGGGTCAATGTAAAAATCGCCGGGCGGGCAATAAAGACCTTTGGGAGAGGAGCATAGAAGCTGGTTGAAGCGCATGGTTTTCAAGATAGGTCACGAAGTTCACCCCGAAAAGGGAGGGAGCCTGCGTCTGCTGACAAAATGAGAACAAAAGTGAACAAACACCTTGGCGGTTCGCCTCGCTGCGATTAGATTGACGACGTGACACTGAACCAGAAACCCGCCGCCGCATCTGCCGCCTTTCCCTTGCCGGACCGTTTTCTCGAATGGTTCGCGGCCAAGGGCTGGTCGCCGCGCGCCCATCAGTTGGAGCTTCTGGCGCGTGCCGAACAGGGCCAGTCCACGCTGCTGATTGCCCCGACCGGCGCGGGCAAGACTTTGGCCGGCTTTCTGCCTGCGCTGGTTGATCTGGAAAAACGCGGCCGCCTGAAGCCCGGCATGGCGAAACGCGGCGTGCATACGCTTTATATCTCGCCGCTAAAGGCACTTGCGGTCGATATTCACCGCAATCTCACCGTGCCGGTCGAGGAAATGGGTCTCGACATCACCATCGAGACGCGCACCGGCGATACGCCTGCGCACAAGCGCCAGCGACAGAAACTGGCGCCCCCGGATATTCTGCTGACGACGCCGGAGCAGCTTGCGCTGTTGATCGCATCCAAGGGTGCGGACCAGTTCTTCAAGGGCCTGCGCTACGTGGTGCTGGACGAATTGCACTCGCTGGTCATTTCCAAGCGCGGGCATCTTCTGGCGCTGGGGCTGGCGCGCTTGCGCTGCCTGCAACCGCAATTGCAGACCATCGGCCTCTCCGCAACGGTGGCGGAGCCTGACCAGCTGCGCCGCTGGCTGGTGGAACAGGATGGCGACGATTCCATGGCCGCTCTTGTGACGGTCGACGGCGGCGCCAAGCCGGAAATCACCATTCTCGATTCCGATGAGCGCGTGCCATGGGCAGGACATTCCTCGCGCTATGCCATCCCCGATATCTACGAGGCGATCCGCCAGCACCGCACGACGCTTCTGTTCGTCAATACCCGCAGCCAGGCGGAGATGCTGTTTCAGGAACTCTGGCGGGTCAATGAGGACACGCTGCCGATTGCGCTGCATCACGGTTCACTCGATGCGAGCCAGCGCCGCAAGGTCGAGCAGGCCATGGCCGCCAACACTTTGCGCGCTGTGGTCGCGACCTCGACGCTCGATCTCGGGATCGACTGGGGCGATGTCGATCTCGTCATTCATGTCGGCGCGCCGAAGGGGGCTAGCCGCCTTGCGCAGCGTATCGGCCGCGCCAACCACCGGATGGACGAGCCGAGCCGGGCCATTCTCGTGCCAGCCAACCGCTTCGAGGTGATGGAGTGCCGCGCCGCACTCGACGCAAATTATCTGGGTGCACAGGATACGCCGCCCCTGATCGAAGGGGCGCTGGATGTGCTGGCCCAGCACGTGCTTGGCATGGCCTGCGCCGAACCTTTCCAGGCCGACCAGCTTTACCGTGAGGTGCGAAGCGCCGCACCCTATTCGAGCCTCCCGCGAGACACGTTCGACCGCATTCTGGATTTCGTGGCGACCGGCGGCTATGCGCTCAAGACCTATGAGCGGTTTGCGAAAATCCGCAAGACCGTGGACGGCACGTGGCGGGTGTCCAATCCGCGCATCGCGCAGCAATATCGGCTCAATATCGGCACGATTGTCGAAGCGCCGGAGCTGAATGTCCGGCTTACTCGTGGCGGCAAGGGCGGAAGCGCAAGGGGTGGACGTGTCCTTGGCCGGATCGAGGAATATTTCTTGGAGACGCTGACTGCTGGCGATACCTTCCTGTTTGCCGGAAAGGTTCTGCGCTTCGAAGGCATCCGCGAGAATGAATGCATCGCCTCCAATGCTGCCGGTCAGGATGCCAAGATACCTGTCTATGCGGGAGGGAAGTTTCCGCTTTCGACCTATCTTGCCGCGCAGGTGCGCGCCATGCTCGCCGACCGCACACGCTGGCAGTTTCTGCCGGAACAGGTGCGGGAATGGCTGGAAGTGCAGCAATGGAAATCGGTGCTGCCTGCAACGGACGAGCTTTTGATCGAAACCTTTCCGCGCGGCAGTCGCTTCTACATGGTCGCCTATCCTTTCGAGGGCCGGCTGGCTCACCAGACGCTCGGCATGTTGCTGACACGCCGTCTGGAACGCATGGGCGCGCATCCGCTGGGCTTCGTCGCGACCGATTACTCGCTGGGCTTATGGGGCCTCAAGGATATGGGCGCGATGATCGGCACGGGAAAACTCAGCCTTACCCGGCTCTTCGATGAAGACATGCTGGGCGACGATCTCGAAGCATGGCTTGATGAAAGCTACCTTCTCAAACGCACTTTCCGCAATTGCGCCGTGATTTCCGGGCTTATCGAGCGCCGTCATCCGGGACAGGAGAAGACAGGCCGTCAGGTTACGGTTTCCACCGACCTGATCTATGACGTCCTGCGCACCCACGAGCCGGACCATATTCTATTGCAGGCGACGCGCGCGGATGCCGCAACGGGGCTGCTGGATATCAGGCGTCTGGGCGACATGCTGGCGCGCGTGAAAGGCCATCTGCTGCACAAGCCGCTCGACAGGATTTCGCCGCTGGCGCTGCCTGTGATGCTTGAAATCGGGCGCGAGCGCGTGGCCGGCGAGGGCGATGAAATGCTGCTTGAAGAAGCGGCGGATGATCTGATCAGGGAAGCAATGCAATGAAAACTGCGGTGTGGGGAAGTGGAGAGGCCTACAATCTGGCCCATACGCAAGTGCGTGGCGTTGCGGCTTTGTGCGATCCATCCGGCGCGCTGTTTCTGCCCGATCTGCACATGCTCATCGTTTCCGACCTGCATCTGGAAAAAGGCTCGTCCTTTGCCCGGCGCGGCCAGCTCATCCCGCCTTATGACACAGCGGCAACGCTCGACATGCTGGCGGTGGCAATCGCGCGCTATCAGCCACGAACCGTCGTCAGCCTCGGCGACAGTTTTCACGATGCCAAGGCCAGCGAGCGTCTGCCGTCGCTTTATGCCATCCGGCTGAAATCGCTGATGGAGCATCGCGACTGGTTCTGGATCACCGGCAACCACGATCCGGATCGCCCGGTCGACCTGCCGGGGGATTGTGTCGAGGAACTGGCGGTCGGACCGCTCACCTTCCGGCATGAGCCGTCACGCAAGGCCGGGCAGGGCGAGATTGCCGGCCACCTTCATCCCGCCGCGCGCATCGTCAGGCGCGGCCGGTCGGTGCGGCGCCCCTGTTTTGTGAGCGACGGGGAAAGGCTCATCATGCCTGCTTTCGGAGCCTATACGGGTGCGCTGAATATTCTGGATCGCGCCTTCCGCGGGCTCTTCGCCGATGAGGCGCTGCGCGCTTATATGCTCGGTCAGGGCAAGGTTTACCCGATAGCGCGCGGTGCGCTTTATGGCGGTTAATCCCGACGGAACAGAATGCGCCCGAACCATCCGGTGAAGACGGCAAGGAAAACGGCAAACAGGCCGTAGAGAAAACTGTTCTGATGGGCCGCGTTGTAGATGCTCTGCTCGAAACCCGCCTTGACGATTTCAAGGCTGGCATTGGCTTCCCGCAGGAAAACGCCGTTGCGAAACAGAAGCGCCCGGGCTTTGTGGCGACCCACCGGCACGTTGGCGGGGAGGTTCAGCGTGGCGCGGAACAAGGTGCGCGAAATGAACTCCACGCCACCGATGCGCTGCGTATAGAGGCCCTGGCGGATTTTCATCTCGCGCAGTTCATTGCCAAATCTCGGAATATTGCCGGACAGGCTGGCAGGGTCTTCCGGCACGAGATAGAAATTGCGCACGCCCACGGAAAGCTGGCGATAGGTTTTCTCGTCGGTAATGTCCTGCAAATTGCGGGTGGATGCCAGCGAGTATGAGAGCGGGACGCCCATGAAGGTCTCTGAAACCGCATTCACCCAAACGCCGAGATAACGGTCCTTCTTGCGCACGACCAGATCGCGGGACGGGCCTTGCAGCACCACGATGATGTCGTAACGGCCCTGTCGCTGGATCGTGGGATCGGCATTGTCGAGCGCGCCGAATATTGTGAGATCGGTGCCGCCGAAATTTGATGTGATGGCGATGGTTTCGGTCGAAAGGCCGATTTCGATGGTCTCATCAGCGGGGTTCTGCAATTGCGGAACCGTGTTGCCATTGCCGCTGGAATCGACCTGCGCCAGCGTGCTTCCCGTCATCAGAAGGAAGATCAATGCGGAGGAAAGCGTGAGGCTCCGCATGTCAGATATCCGCAATCGAAATGGAGAACAGGTTGTCCGGCCGCACGAAAAGCCCGAAGGCGAGGCGCAGGCCGACCGCCAGCACCAGAAGCGCCAGAAGAAGACGCAATTGTTCGCCGCGCAATTTCTGTCCGGCACGCGCGCCATATTGTGCGCCGATGACACCGCCGACCATCAGAAGGAAGGCCAGCACAATATCGATGGACTGGTTGGTCGTTGCTTGCAGGACGGTCGTGACCGCAGTGACGAAGGTGATCTGAAACAGCGAGGTTCCGACAACCACATTGGTCGGAACATGCAGCAGGTAGATGAGCGCCGGAACCATGATGAAGCCGCCGCCGACACCCATGACCGAGGAAAGGAGGCCGATGAAGAAACCGATGCCGAGCACCGGAATGATGCTGACATAGATGGTGGAGGCGCGAAACCGCATCTTGAAGGGCAGGCGGTGTATCCATGTGTGCTGGCCCGAGCGCCGCACGGCGCCGCCTTGCCCCTTCTTCACGCGGCGAAGCGCTCGCAGGCTTTCCACGAGCATCAGTCCGCCGACGGTGCCGAGAAAGAAAACGTAGAGAATGGAGACGATGAGGTCCAACTGGCCGAGATCGCGCAGCCATGAAAAGACGAAGATACCGACGAGGGACCCCAATATGCCGCCTGCCACCAGAAACAGGCCGAGCTTGATATCGAGCGTTCGGCGTTTGAAATGCGCCAGCGCGCCTGAAACCGACGAGGCGATGACCTGATTGGCGCCTGTGGCGACCGCGATGGCAGGTGGAATGTTATAAAAGATCAACAGTGGCGTGATGAGAAATCCGCCGCCAACACCGAACAATCCGGAAAGAAAGCCCACGGCGGCGCCCATGCCGAGTAGAACCAGCATGTTGACCGACAATTCCGCAATGGGAAGATAAATACCCAATTCCCAACCCGGCTTTCACGAACGCACGACATACAGCTGCTTGCGGTCGCGTTTCTCCGCAAGATGTCTCACCTTACCAAAGCATCTCCGGCAACATTATGAAAATAATGTGCGCCCGGAAATGCATGAAAACAAGTAGTTAGGCTTTAGTCTGCTCGTGAGTTCCAGCCTGGCCACCTCTCATAATGTCTTGCTCTGTCGTCATCGGGAAGTCAAACGCCGATTGCCGATAAGGTTACCTTGCAGGACTATATTGAAGGAAAAATCCGGGGTGTTGTTCAAGAACAACAAAAAGAGCGCCGGAGATCATGGAAAACAGCTTTTATCCAGATAATCCTACCGATTATATAGGATATACTTCAGAGATTGCGGCGCTGATGCACAATGAATCAGTCTGCTGCGTTCTGGCGATTGCTGATGACAATATTGATGTCTTCTTTCGGCGTGATGACCGAATGGCCGGACGACGGATAAAATTGCGCGCGGATCGAAATGTTGTCCGACATCTTGCTGTCGGTCAGGCTGCCGTTCTTTATGACGTAAAGGTAGGGATTGGTCAGGTTGACACTGAAATTCCCGGCAAAACGGCTGCTGGATTTGAAGCCGAAGCAGTTCATGCTTTCGGCATAATAGCTGCCATTCATCACATTCCAGTCTTCCATCGGGCTGGAGCGCGTCAGGCAGGTTTTCTTGCCGTCCGGCGTGGTGAAATTCGCATTGAACGATACGGCTATGAAGATGTTCTTCAGTTCAGAACTGCCGGAAAGAACCTTGAAAATGGATTTATAGGGATGAATGTCTTCGGCGGGAATAAGCTGCTTGTCGCCGGAGGAGATTTCAAAGTCGATCGCATCCCCCTGGAAATTTTTGATATCCTTGTCGAGCGCGAGAGGGATTTTCGCGATGATACCGTTTTCCATGTCGTTGTTTACATGCAAGAGCATAGTCTATCCCCTCGTTGATAGGGTGTAGATAATAAGCCTCAACGAGTCGGATCAACCTGTCACTTCTTTCAGAAGAATGCGGACGAAACGCAGGAAGGGCGGCCTGGGCCGCCCTTGCAGATATCCTTATGGCTCCAATGAGTTACTTGTTCTTTTCAAGCAGGAGCTGAACCAGTTTCTGGTCGACATCGCCGGTGGGCTTCTGTCCGTTTGCCTTCTGGAACGCCGCAATCGCGGCGCGGGTCTTGCCGCCCATAACCCCGTCGGCTGTGCCGATGTCATAACCGTTTTTCTGAAGGATGAGCTGGATGTTGCGGACGGCCTTCTTCATGTCCACCGAGCCGGTGGTGACAGGCTTTGCTTCGGTCCACGCATCCGGAACGTCGATGGAATTGGTCGCCTGATCGAGCGGCTTCGCCTTCCACAGCTTCACCATATCCTTGGCGCGTTCCAATTGCTCCGGCTTCAACGCCTTGGCGATCTGGTCGCGCTTGTCGGCTGCGTCCTTGTCACCGGCATTGGCGGCAAGCGAGAACCACTTGTAGCTTTCTTCCAGATTGACCGGCATGCCAAGGCCCTTGGCGGCAAGAATGCCGAGATTGAACTGGCTGTCCTTGACGCCGAGTTCAGCCGCATCGGTGAACCAGCGCGCGGCTGAAGCATTGTCCGGGTTGCCATTGGCGCCGGTTGCGAAAAGCACGGCAAGATTATGCATCGCGCTCGCATTGCCCTGCTGGGCCGAGAGCTGGTACCAGGTCTTGGCCTTGTCCAGATCGCGGGGCATGCCAAGGCCCTTTTCGTTGAAGTTGCCGAGACGATACTGCGCGGGGGCAAAGCCCTGACCTGCCGAAATCTCGTACCACTGTGCCGCCTTGGCAAAGTCGGCGGCAACGCCGCGGCCTTCCATGTAACGGTTGCCGACTTCAAAGAGCGCGCGCGCGTCGCCCTTGGCGGCGGCTTCACGAAGCGCTGCCGGACCGGCTTCTTCCGGCACTGGCGGAATGGCAGCTTGAGACTGGGCTGCGGGCTCGGTCGCTGCCGTGGTTTCCACCGGCTGTACCGGATTGGCAGCCGTTTCCGTCGCTGTTGCGGCAGGCTGTTCGACCTGCGCCGGGATATCCATCGCGGCCTGCTGCTCGTCTGTCTGCGCTGCTTTTTCCTCGCGCGGTTCCGTGATCGGAGCTGGCGCCACAGGGGCAGCTTCAGCGGATGGCTGTGCTGCGGGCGTGGTGTCGGCGGTGATCTTGGCGGCGATTTCGTCCGCTGGCGCAGGCGTCGTGTCCGCGGCAGTGGTGTCGATCTGCGCTGGCGCGGTATCGATTGCCGTTTCCAGCGGCTCGTCGCGGTTGAGGAATGCAGAACCGATCTGCAGTCCGGCCATGGCGATCATCACGGCGCCGATGGCCATCAGGATAGGCTTGCGCTGGCGCTGGATCATGTCGCCAACGGACGATTTCTTCTTGTTCGTGCGCTTCGCCGCACCCCTCTGAAGCTGCTCGGACTCGGCGGCGGCAAGCTGGGCGGCGCGCCGGGCGGCGGTTATGAAGTCCACCTTGCCGTTGGCGGCAAGTGCGGCATCGGCAGCATCTTCGCGCTGGCGGCGTTCTTCACGCACCCGCTTCATGATCGAATTGAGGTCCGGCATGCCTTCACCCTCGGGGCGAGGGGACGGGGTCCGTTCCAGCTCGGGTTCCTTGCGCGTGATCGCTTCCACGGCAGCCAGTTCGCTGTCGAAGGCAGGGGTGTCGAATGTCGCGTCGAAGGCACTGGCTTCGAGCACTTCGTCGCTCTTACCTGCGGATTTGTCGGCGCGGCGACCGCGTATCGCTTTGGCGAAACCGCCGAAGAGCGAGGACTTTTCAGCCGTGACGTCTGCTCGCGTGTCGGCGGGACCGGCTTCGCTCTGGACGGTTGCAAATGCCGCTGCCGCAGCCGCTGCGGCTGGTGACCGCGTTGCCGGCGGGCGCTGCGAACCGGAATTGGGGGAGGGCAGCCTTTCGCCGTCCAAGCGTCCCGCGACGTCCTGCTCCAGTCTGGCCAGACGGTCGACGATCTTGACCAGCGTGTCATGGACGGTCTCGAATGTCTTGCCGTTGCGCTCGTCGGAATTGCGCGCCAGGGCTTCCAGCGATTTCATGTCCTCGGCCAGCTGCCGGGCAATCACGCTGTCATTGTGCGATCCGTGCTGCAGCACGCGTGCAACGGCGCTTTCTGCCGCCTCACGCGCGGCATCGAGCACGGTTTCGCGATTGGAGGCGATGGAACGCTCGATGGAATCGAGACGCGGCTTCAGTTCGGCAATCTCGGCCACCGGTTGTGCAAGGTGGTGTGCGATATTGGCAATCTGATCTTCAAGGCTTCGGATCGCCTTCACGTCCAGCCCCGGTCCGTCATAGGCCGGTGCCTGAAGGAGACCCAGCGAAATCTGCTGCGAAAGATCGTCGATCCGGCCTTCCAGCGTATGGAGCGCACTGGTGTCGACATGCTGCGTGGCATATTGCGCGTCGAGGCGCTCGGTCAGTTCCGCAAAGCGGCGGTCGATCTTGTCGAGAACCAGAGGATGCGGCTCCTCCGACCGGCGCTCGGCTGCTTCGAGCTTCTGGCCGATGGCTTCAAGACGCGCTTCAACGGCGTGATAGTCGGACTGGCTGAGATTTTCCATCACCTTGCCAACCTGATTGGCGAGGAGGTTGATCTGGTGTGCGAGCTGGTCGATGACGCCATCCGGCAGTGCCGAACCGCTCGAAAGCCCGTCGATGCGCGAGGAAAGTTCGCCCAACTTGCGGTAAAGCGCGTCGGAATTCTGCTGCGTTGCCGAAGTGGCGAGTTGGTCCGCAAGTTCCGCCAGACGGCCTTCGATCCGTTCCAGCCGGCGCGCGCCGTCCTGATCGGGCCGCTGTGCGCGGCTTGTCGCGATGATGGCGCGGCTGATTTCGTCCAGCCGCTCGTCGATCTGCTGGAGACGGTTCTGTTCGAGCGACGCGGCGTGTTGCGGGCTCAGCGATTCCTCGATGGAGTTTGCCAGCTGGCTGATGCGGTCTTCGATCGCGCTCAAACGGTTCGATTGCGGCAAGGTGCCGATTGCGTCGCGCACCTGCTCAAGCCGCGAGCCGATGGCGTCCAGCGCGGGATCCACAGCGTTGTGACGCTGCTCGAATGCCTCGAAACGGGCGTCGAAGCGATCCCAGCGGTTGTTGAGGCGATGCAGGGTTTCCTCGCGGGCAAGGCCCTGGACGGTGCGGTTGAGCTCATCGAGCTGGCGGCGGAGCGCCTGCGCATTGGCCTCGCTGCTGCGGTCTGCAAGATGGCGCACGCTGTCGCTGATGCGTTCGAAGTCTTCGCTTACCCTTTGCGAGAGCCCTTCTTCGCTTGCGGCGCGCTGAAGGCGGGTCATTTCGCGGCTGGCGCGGCTGACCTCGACATTGGATGCATAAGGCAGCGGCTCTTCATGGCTTTCGCGCATGCGGCGCAGGTTTTCGGCGATTTCGGCGAGGCCCGTTACGGTTTCGTCCGGATAGCGGGCGGGCTGGCGTTCCGAGCGCAGGATGTTGCGCATATCGGGAGCACCGTCCTGTTCCAGATCCTTCAGGCGCTTTTCCAGGCTTGCCAATGTGCGATTGAGTTCTTCCATCGCCGGCGAAGGCGCCCGGCGCTCACGGCGGGCGTTCAATTCGTCGATGATGGATCGTGAACCTGACGCCAGATCTGGGTTTGCCATGAGAAATTCACTTTTTCCAATGATAGAGACCGCCGGGGCAAATTTCGCCAACGCAACTGGCAAGAATTTGCTCTGCCTACATTTGTACAAACGTGGTAAACAACTCGTTAATATATGCAGCTAAGTGAATGCTTTCGTGGGTGCGGCACGGCATCTCACGGTTGAGCGGACCGGACACGGCATGTCGAACACCGGGCGGCATGAAAGCGGATCAATCAAGCATGGCAGGCGAGTGAATTGCGGCGGCGAATGTAAACGAAGCTGCGGCACTGACAGCAGTGTCAATGTGAGCTGTCATCAATATTGGTTCCATCGCGCATGCGCGCGGTGACCGGGGTTTCCGGGGGCGGAAACAGGGTAGAACATGAGTAAACGGTCGAACGCGCCGGAACAGGCGGCAGATGTAGCGATTGCGGATCTGCTGACCGGTGCAGGTGGTAATGCGCGGAGGGAGAACCAGACAGGCGGTCAATTATATCGGATCGGCGATCTTGCCGAGGAATTCGACCTGACGTTGCGGGCCTTGCGCTTTTATGAAGATAAGGGATTGCTTAGTCCACGCCGTGCGGGCGTGACACGGCTCTACGACAACAAGGACCATACGAGACTGCGGCTCGTCCTGTTCGGGCGCCGCATCGGCTTCACGCTCGGCGAAATGGGGCAATTGATCAGCGTGTGGGAAAACGGCATTACCGATCCCGCCGAGACCGAGAACCTGCGCCAGCGCTTCAAGGAAAAGCTCCGCGAACTGGAGAAGAAGAAGAACGAGATAGACCGGTCCGTCGAGGAACTTCGGGCCATTCTGGCGCGAATGGCACGCCCACCGATTTGATCAGGCCGGGTTTAGCGTCCCAGCCTCGTGGGAGTGACTGCCCAAGCCTCTTTGTTTCAGCCTGTCGCACGAAGTGTGCCGCCCGGCGGGAACCTGCGCGCTTCACACCGGTTATTTCAGCCTTGCGACCGATAACGCATCCGCAAAGTGGTTTTTCGGATGCGTGTCAAAACGAACCGACAGAGCGCTGGCCGGATTCAGATCAGGTCAAATCCGCTCTGATGCGAAAGTGAGGCTGAAAATGAAAAAGGCTCTTGTTCTGACCGCAGCGGTGTTTCTTGCCGGCTCGGGTATTGCGCTGGCGCAAGATCGGGTACTTGTCGAAGTGCCGCAAGCGGCACGCGATTATGTCATCGCAAATCCATCGGAGCCCGTGGTTATCGAAGGCGAAATAAGCGATGGTTATGTCCTGCCCGACGCAATCGCCGTTCACCCAATCCCGGACAATCCGGATTTCGGCTATATCTATGTCAATGGCGAGCCGGTAATCGTGTCCATGCAGAACCGCCGGGTCGTCTATTATGCCGAGGGGCCGAATGCCGGGCCCCCGGTGCCGACTGAAATCGTGACCTATATCGAAACCAATCCCGTCGATCCGGTCGTCATCGAAGGAGGCATCGCTGAAGGAACGATAATTCCACAGGATGTGCCTCTCGTCGCCGTACCCGACCAACCGGCATATTCCTATGTCTATGTGGAAGATCGCCCGGCCCTGATCGATACGCAGACGCGCCGCGTCGTATGGGTCAAGTAAGGCCAGTTGGAAAGAGATGGAAAAAGGCGGCAATTCTGCCGCCTTTCTTCATGGTCGCATGCGAATTGAAAGCCCCTATCTGGTCGAGAAAATCCAATATTTTTTGGTAATTTTTATGTTAATTCGGACGCTTTTCCGCTCTTCTTGAAAGAATTATAACGAAGTCGAATTGTTGATGAAAAAATAAATTTGGCTCTGTGCCCTTGTAGTGGGGGTAATAAGGGTATATCTATTAAAAATCGATTTTGTCATCGAACGACAAGGCGCACGAGGCGTCATGACTTTTCTTTCAATTTCGTAAAACGCGACGAAAATTATTTCGTTATCTTCCAACCATGCGAATTGAAAGGAATTCTCTATGGCAAACGGAACAGTAAAATTCTTTAATGGCGGCAAGGGCTTTGGGTTTATTCAGCCTGAGGATGGTTCGCCGGATGTGTTCGTTCACATTTCTGCAGTTGAGCGTGCAGGCATGCATACGCTCAATGAAGGTCAGAAGGTGAGCTTCGAGTTGGTGGCGGATCGCCGTTCCGGCAAGAAGGCCGCCGATAATCTTCAGGCGCTTTAACTCGGGCGCAAAGTGATTGTCTCCGATCTTTGACCACGGATGTACTGGCACTGATTGTTGAGGCGATTGAAAGGTCGGGTTTTCCCGGCCTTTTTTATTTTCAAGTGCATCCCAAGTGTGAAGCGGCTTTTGACCGGGAGTAAGTAGAATGCTCGAACAAAAATCGGCAGGACTGACCAAGGACACGCTGTTCAAGAAACCGCTTTCGCGGATGGAAGCCAAGAACGCCATTACCGACAAAACGGCAAAGGCTATCCTGCAGCACGAAAAAGCCGCGGTCGATGCCAAGACGGAGCGATTGAAAGCCGCGCGCCTCGAGCGCGACAGGCGAGCCCCGTAGCCGGTCTGTGCAGTCATACAAGCGAATGAATTGAGGTGGCCGTGGCAACACGATGAAATGATTGGATTTTGTCGGTTTGTGCGCGGCTGAGAAAGGAGCTGAATTGCAAGTATTGGTAAGAGACAATAATGTCGATCAGGCGCTGCGCGTGCTCAAGAAGAAGATGCAGCGCGAGGGAATTCTCCGTGAACTGAAAGAACGCAGGGCTTATGAAAAGCCTTCGGAAAAGCGTGTGCGCGAGAAGGGCGAGGCTATTCGCCGGGCGCGCAAGGATGCCAAGAAGAGGGCACAGCGCGAAGGTTTGCTGCCGAAGCCGAAGAAGAAGGTTGCTCCCGCACGGTCGAGAACCCCGGTCGCTTCCGCACCGGCGACATCTTCCGCCGCCTGACCTGCGGCGCGAACCTTTCGGGCCTGAATCGTTCAAGACAGACCGCCGGATCGAAAGCGTTCCGGCGGTTTTTTATTGGCCGCACCACGTACCGGCGAGGCTGTCTGACATTGCTGTCTTGCGCTTCCGGTCCGCTGGGGTGCGCATTTCCCCATCCCGCACGAAGTTGTGTAATTTTTGACGTTTACGGAAACGTCAAAGTAGGTTAGCTTCGGTCCGAAGTTGACGGAGTGAGCGCGGATTCCGTGAGGTGCTCGGTCAAAAAAGCGGCAAAAAGGACTGTTTTTCGGAGAAATTCGTCCGGTTTTGCTGCAACATGCGCGCTGTCACAACATTTCGCTATAATGTGGCATGCAGGCATGAAACGCGGTTAAGGGCTCGTTCCAATCATCGCGGAACGGCTCAGGTGGTGAATTGGAGGATTTCTATGCCGAGCTATCGCGCGCCAGTTGAGGATACGAATTTCGTTCTCAACGACGTTCTGAATTATCAGCGTTACAACAATCTGCCGGGCTTTGCCGACGCGTCGCCCGATGTCGTCGAGGCGATCCTGTCGGAAGGCGCGAGGCTTGCGGAAGGCACCTTGTTCCCGGTCAACCACACGGCCGACCGCGAAGGTTGCAAGCGTTCATCGGATGGCTCGGTCACCACGCCGAAGGGCTTCAAGGAAGCCTATGATCTCTATCGTGAAGGCGGCTGGCTCGGCCTTGCCGTGCCGGAGCAATATGGCGGACAGGGGCTTCCCTATCTGCTGCATACGGCTGTCGGCGAATATATGTCTTCCGCCAATATGGCGCTCACCATGTATCCGGGCCTGACGCAGGGCGCGATTGCCGCGATCCTGACCCATGGCACCGACGAGCAGAAGGACACCTATCTGCCGAAGATGGTGGAAGGCACCTGGACCGGCACGATGAACCTGACCGAGCCGCATTGCGGTACGGATCTGGGCCTGCTGCGCACCAGCGCCACCCCGCAGGAAGACGGTTCCTATAAGATTTCCGGCCAGAAGATTTTCATCTCGGCTGGCGAACACGACATGTCGGAAAACATCATCCATCTGGTGCTGGCCCGCATCGATGGCGCGCCGGAAGGCGTGAAGGGCATTTCGCTTTTCATCGTGCCGAAGTTCATTCTTGACGAAAACGGCAATCCGGGCGAGCGCAACGGCGTTTCCTGCGGTTCCATCGAAGAAAAGATGGGCATTCACGGCAATGCCACCTGCGTCATGAATTATGACGAGGCAAAGGGTTATCTGATCGGTGAAGCCCACAAGGGCCTGCGCGCCATGTTCACCATGATGAACGAAGCGCGTCTGGGCGTGGCCTTGCAGGGGCTTTCGATTGCCGAAACCGCTTACCAGAATGCCGTGATCTATGCGCGTGAGCGTATTCAGGGCCGTGCGCTTTCGGGTGCCGCAGCGCCGGATAAAAAGGCCGATCCGATCATCGTCCATCCGGATATTCGCCGCAACCTCATGAATATCCGCGCTTTCAACGAAGCCGGTCGCGCGCTCATTCTGTGGACGGCGCTCAACTCCGATATCGCGCACCGCTCCGGTGACGAGGCCGAGCGTCAGACTGCCGATGATCTCGTCGGGCTTCTGACGCCCGTGCTGAAAGGCGTTCTGACCGACAAGGGGTTTGAACATGCCGTCATGGCGCAGCAGGTGTTCGGCGGGCACGGCTATATCGAAGAACATGGCATGAGCCAGTATGTGCGCGATGCGCGCATCGCCATGATTTACGAAGGGGCCAACGGCATTCAGGCGCTCGATCTGGTGGGCCGCAAGCTGGCGCTGAACGGCGGTCGCGCGGTTACGGCTTTCTTCAAGGAAGTGGGAGAATTCTGCGAAGCCAATCGTGAGAACGAGAAGCTTTCCTTCTTCACCAAGCACCTGAAGAAGGGTCTCAACGATCTTCAGGCCGCCACCATGTGGCTGATGCAGAATGCGATGGCCAAGCCCGACAATGCTGGTGCCGCCTCCAACGACTATATGCATCTGTTCGGTCTGGTGGCGCTCGGCTTCATGTGGGCGCGGATGGCCAGGATCGCGGAAGAAAAGCTTGGCAGGGGTGAAGGCAACAAGGCTTTCCTCGAAGCCAAGCTTGTCACTGCACGCTATTATTTCGAGCGGGTCATGCCGGAAAGTGCAGCCCATCTTGCCCGCATCCAGTCGGGTGCGGATTCGATGATGGCGCTCGAAGCGGACACATTCTGAACCAGAGATTACGCCGGGCTTTTGGGCCTGGCGGGCCAAAATTTGGCGGGAAGGAGCAAAAATGGCTGAGGCTTATATTTACGATCACGTGCGCACACCGCGCGGGCGTGGCAAGAAGGACGGTTCGTTGCACGAAGTGCCAGCCGTCCGTCTGGGCGCGAAGGTTCTTGAATCCCTGCGCGACCGCAACGGCATCGACACGGCAAAGGTCGATGACATCATTTTCGGCTGCGTCGATCCTGTCGGCGAAGCTGGTGCAGTTATTCCGCGTTCCGCCGCCTTTGAAGCCGGTTATGACTTCAAGGCGCCGGGCATCCAGATTTCGCGCTTCTGCGCTTCGGGCCTCGATGCGATCAATCTGGCCGCAGCCAAAGTCGCGTTCGGTTCCGACGATCTGGTGATCGCCGGCGGCGTCGAAAGCATGTCGCGCGTCGGCATGGGCATGTCGGGCGGCGCCTGGTACATGGACCCGTCGGTCGGCTTCCCCGGCTATTTCATGCCGCAGGGCGTTTCCGCCGATCTGATCGCCACGAAATACGGCTTCAGCCGCGATGACGTCGACGCCTATGCCGTCGAAAGCCAGAAACGTGCCGCGAAGTCGTGGGAAAAGGGCTATTTCAAGAACTCGGTCATCCCGATCAAGGACCAGAACGGCCTGACCATTCTCGATCATGACGAGCATATGCGCCCGTCAACCGACATGCAGGCGCTGGGCCAGCTCAACCCATCCTTCGTCATGCCGGGTGAAATGGGCGGCTTCAACGCCGTTGGCATTCAGGCCCATCCGGAAATCGAGACGGTCAACCACGTCCACCATGCCGGTAACTCGTCCGGTATTGTCGATGGCGCGGCTGGCGTCCTCGTCGGCTCCAAGAAGGCTGGCAAGGCATTCGACATGAAGCCGCGTGCCCGCATCCGCGCTTTCTCCAATATCGGTTCCGAACCGGCGCTTATGCTCACCGGCCCGGTCGATGTGACGGAAAAGCTTCTCAAGCAGGCCAAGATGAAGCTCTCGGACATTGATCTGTTCGAACTGAACGAAGCCTTCGCCGCTGTGGTTCTGCGCTACATGCAGGCCTTCGACATTCCGCACGACAAGATCAACGTCAATGGCGGCGCCATTGCCATGGGCCATCCGCTGGGCGCAACCGGCGCAATGATCCTCGGCACGGTGCTGGATGAGCTGGAACGCCGCAATCTCAACACCGCGCTGGTGACCTTGTGCATCGGTGCCGGCATGGGCACGGCGACGATCATCGAGCGCGTATAGGGCGAGGGAGGTTTTACGAATGGCTTACACGAATTTCAAAGTTGAAACCGACGCCGACGGCATTGCTCTCGTCACCTGGGACATGCCTGAAAAGTCGATGAACGTCTTCACCGTCGAGGCGATGCAGGAACTGAACGCCATCATCGACGCAACGACCGCCGACGAGAAGGTCAAGGGTGTTGTTATAACATCCGGCAAGGACAGCTTCTCCGGCGGCGCGGACCTGACCATGCTGGAAGGCATGTTCAAGGAATTCCAGAAGCAGAAGGCCAAGGACCATCAGGCCGCCGTGCAGGCGCTGTTCGACAATGTCGGCAAGATGAGCGGCCTTTTCCGCAAGCTTGAAACCTGCGGCAAGCCCTGGGTTTCGGCCATCAATGGCACCTGCATGGGCGGTGCGTTCGAAATGTCGCTCGCCTGCCATGCGCGCGTGGCATCCGATGCGCCGGGCGTGAAGATGGCTCTGCCGGAAGTGAAAGTCGGCCTGTTTCCGGGCGCTGGCGGTACGCAGCGCGTTCCGCGCCTTGCCAACCAGCAGGACGCGCTCCAGATGATGACGACCGGCTCCAGCCTGACGGCGCAGCGCGCCAAGGCGATGGGCCTCGTCACCGAGATTGCTCCGGCCAAGAAGCTGGTCGAAACTGCCAAGAAGCTCATTAAAGGCGGTCTGAAGCCGGTTCAGCCATGGGATGAAAAGGGCTTCAAGCTTCCGGGCGGCGCGATTTATTCGGCTGCCGGTGCGAACCTTTGGCCTGCCGCAACGGCAATCCTGCGCCGCGAAACTTCCGGCAATTATCCGGCAGCGCTTGCCATCCTGAAATCGGTCTATGAAGGCCTGCTGGTGCCGTTTGACACCGGCCTGAAGATAGAGCAGCGCTATTTCACCGAAATCCTCCAGACGACCGAGGCGGGCATGATGATCCGTTCGCTGTTCGTGTCGTTGCAGGAGTTGAACAAGGGCGCACGCCGCCCGGCGGATGAAAAGCCGACCAAGCTCAAGAAGATCGGCGTTATCGGCGCTGGCTTCATGGGGGCAGGCATTGCCTATGTGACGGCGAAGGCCGGTATTCCGGTTGTGCTGATCGACCGCGATCAGGAATCCGCCGACAAGGGTAAGGCGCACACCGCCGATCTGGTGACCAAGGAAATCCAGAAAGGCCGCGCCACCGAGGCCGACAAGGAAAAGCTCCTGTCGCTCATCACCGCGACGCCGGATTATGCTCTTCTCGACGGTGCCGATCTGGTGATCGAAGCCGTGTTCGAGGATCGCGAAGTCAAGCGTGTCGCGACCGAAAAGGCAGAGGAAGTTCTGAAATCGTCGGCGATTTTCGCGTCCAACACCTCGACTCTGCCGATCACCGGTCTGGCGAAAGTCTCCAAGCGTCCGAAGAACTTCATCGGCATTCATTTCTTCTCGCCTGTCGACAAGATGATGCTGGTCGAAGTGATCATGGGTAAGAAGACGTCGGACAAGGCGCTGGCCGTCGCGCTCGATTACGTCCGTGCGATCATGAAAACGCCGATCGTCGTCAACGACACGCGCGGCTTCTACGTCAATCGCTGCGTGCTGCGCTATATGTCGGAAGCCTACAACATGCTCGTTGAAGGTGTGCCTGCTGCGATGATCGAAAATGCCGCCCGCATGGCCGGCATGCCGGTCGGTCCGCTGGCGCTCAACGACGAAACGGCCATTGATCTGTCGCAGAAGATCCTCAAGGCAACGCTTGCCGATCTGGGCGAAAAGGCTGTCGATCCGCGCCATGTGGAACTGGTTGATCGTCTCGTCAACGAGTTCGACCGCAAGGGCCGCAAAAATGGCAAGGGCTTCTATGATTATCCGGCCAAGCCCGCCAAGAAGCATCTGTGGCCGGGCCTGAAGGACCTCTACCCGCAGCAGGATCCTGACAAGGTCGATGTGAAGGAACTGAAGGAACGCTTCCTCGTCACCATCGCCCTGGAAGCTGCCCGCGTGATGGAAGAAGGCATCGTCACCGACCCGCGTGAAGCCGATGTCGGCTCCATTTTGGCCTTCGGTTTCGCGCCTTATACCGGCGGTACGCTGTCCTATATCGATGGCATGGGTGCGAAGAAGTTCGTCAAACTCGCCAAGGAATTGCAGAAGAAATACGGCCAGCAGTTCAAGGCGCCGAAGCTTCTCATTGACATGGCTGAAAACGGCGAAAGCTTCTACAAGCGTTTCAATCCGTACAAGGCGGAAACGAAGAAGGCAGCGTAAGCTCACCCCTTCGCAGGATCATCGGGCGCGGCATGTTTCATGCCGCGCTTTTGTTTGCGCTTCCGCCGCTGCTGGATTGCGCTCGCCGCCAATAAGAAAATTTTCCCTGTTAATTCAGCCATCTTGCGCAATTCACGCTTTTTCGGTAGGTTGCAGCTGAAGATGGGACGGAAGATTAGGTTTAAAATCCTTTGAAACATATCTCCTGACGGGGCTGTCTGGATGATATGTCGGAACCTATGTGGCGGATCATGACTATGTTTTCTCACGAGAGCGTGTGGGCGGCCATCGATGCTCTGGCCGAACGTCATTCCCTGAGTGCGTCCGGGCTGGCGCGTCGGGCAGGGCTGGACCCGACGACCTTCAACAAATCCAAGCGCTATGCGTCGGACGGGCGCGCGCGCTGGCCTTCGACGGAATCGCTGGCCAAGGTGATGGAAGCGACCGGCTCGACCTTCGATGAGTTCACGCGGCTCATCGGCGGGGAAACCCGCACGCCGCAATTTGGCGAATATACGCAGGACATGCAGTCGATCCCGCTGCTCGGCATGGCCGAAGCGGGCGCGGGCGGCTACTTCGACGATGCCGGTTTTCCCGCAGGGCAAGGCTGGGACATCGTGGAATTTCCCGCCAGCACGGGCGAAGGGGTGTATGCGCTGGAGGTTTCGGGCGACTCCATGTTGCCCCTTTACCGTGATGGCGATACGCTGATCGTTGCACCCAATACCGCCATTCGCCGGGGCGATCGCGTGGTGGTGCGAACGAAAGACGGAGAAGTGATGGCCAAGATCCTGCATCGCCAGACGCCGCGAACCATTGAGCTTCATTCGCTCAATCCAGAGCATCCGAACCGCGTCTTCGAGTCCAGGGATATCGAATGGGTCGCCCGCATTTTGTGGGCGAGCCAGTAATGGCGCAATCGCAGAACAGAAGCCACGGGCGCGCCGTTTTCGGCGGGCTGGCGGGCATAACGGGGGCTATACTGGTCGTGGCCTTCGTGGCGCCGTTCTATGGCGCGCTGGACCGTCCCGTCGTCGTCATCGATTCCGGTGATGCACAGACGAAGACCGGTACGGGCAACGGCATCGTTGTCGAACAGTTCGACTATAACGAGCCGGGAAGCTCGCCTGAAACCGGCAATACGCCGGAGGGAACGCCCTCGCAGCCGGGCCAGACAGGTCCCGCCGATGGGCAGGCGTCGGAGTCGGGCAAGCCAAACGATCAGGCTGATGATGGCGGCATGGAACGTGAAGCGCCGCGCCCGCCGTTGAGCGATCTCGGCCTTGCATCCACGCCAAAGCCACCGGAGCCACCGGCACCCGCTACGCCCGTGGACGCAGGCGAGCAGATGCAGCTTTTGCAGCGTCCCGTCGCCGTGGCGGCCGGACGGCTGGAAAGCCAGGGCCGCACGATCGAGTTGCAGGGCATTGAAATCGTGCCCGTCGAACAAACCTGCCAGACCGCTTCCGGCGAAAGCTGGCCGTGCGGCATGCAGGCGCGCACAGCCTTCCGGCAGTGGCTGCGCTCCCGCGCCGTCATGTGCCGCCTGCCGCACAATGATAGTGGCGCTGCGGTCGCGACCGAATGCACGCTTGGCAATGAAGATGCCGCCGCGTGGCTCGCCGCCAATGGTTGGGCGAAGGCTGCCCCCGGCGGTGCCTATGAGGAAGCAGGCCGCAAGGCCGTGGAAGCACGCCTTGGGATTTTCGGCGACAAGCCCGATACGTCGCTGCCCAATCCGGAACTTGGCAGCAGCGATATGATGGATGCCCCTTCACCTCTGGCCCCTGAACCGGAACCGCAGCCGTCATCGCCATCGCCACAGCCGCTGGACGGTTTTCCACCCGCGCCGCCGTCGCGGTAATTGAAAATGGCAATACTTTATCTATAGAAACATGGAAGGTGTGTTATTGTCTTTCTTCAGCGTGGCAAGAATTACTGGGCTCTCTATTGCGACGTCCATCCTGTTTTTTGAATTGTCAGGGATCTCATACGCTATTTCCCGGCTGGAAGAATTTCGTGCGTCAAAACTGGCTGTGCACCAGACCTTACTTGGAGGCATAAGTCCGTTGGCATGGAACGAGGAGGCGAAAAAGCATCTTCTAGATAGTATAAACGGCAACTGGATCAGGTTGAGCCAGATAGATCTGAGTGACATAGAGAATTTTAAAGCTGCATGCAAAAAAGACGGGCTAAGATTTTATAAAATCGATGACTATTCCTTCGGCGTAGATAATACGTTAATGGGTGATGACGGCAATTCCGTGGTTATTAAGTTAGAGTATATTGGTAAGGGCGGTGTTAGTTATGCTGTCCGTAGGGATTATCGAGCTTATAACAAATATATTATGGATTCCATGAAGCTTTCTGAAGGTGATTTCGCTCTGGTAAATAGTGCCAGAATGGCTAATCAGGAAGCTATCGTATTGCTGCTAACGCCCAATACTCTGATGCAAATCGATTTTGATGCCGGATTTCCTGAGGTCTTCGGGCGATGTGAGTAGCCATTGGTAAACTACTCACATCTCACTTCAATGGTGTCTGTTTGTACGATACAAAGTTCAGTTTAATTCCTCGGCCAGCGCCTTTTTGATCAGCGCGCGGGTTTCATCGATGCCGTAAAGCGCAACGAAGGAACCGAAACGCGGGCCGCGTTCCTGACCGATCAGCACTTCATAGAGCATCTGGAAGAAGGAAACCGAAACACCGGGGCCACCTTCCGGGCTCTTCTTGGCATGATCCTGATAGCGCTCGATGGCGCGGGCGACATCGAGAATGGCGTTCTGGATGTCGTTGCCATCGGTTCCCGCAGGCAGCGTTGCGAGCTTCGCATCCAGCGCTTCAAGGGCTGCGCGTTCCACATCGTCCGGCGCACGGAACTGCTTGGTCGGCTTCACGAAATCGTTGAAGTAACGGATCGCATAGCCGACGAGCGCGTCGAGTTCCGGATTGTTTTCCGGGGTGACGCCCGGCACGTGCCGCGAGATGAAGCCCCACAGCACGCCCGGATTTTCGGCATTCGATGCACTGACCAGATTGAGCATCAGCGCGAAGGTGACCGGCAGGTTCACCTTCGGCGGGTTGCCGTAATGAATGTGCCAGACCGGGTTGTTCAGCCGGTCCTTCCATTCCTGACGCTCATAGGCCGAAAGATAGCTGAAATACTCGTCTACCGCCTTCGGAATGACATCGAAATAGAGCCGCTTGGCGGTCTTCGGCTTCTGGAAATTGTAAAGCGCAAGGCTTTCGGTCGGCGCATAGGCCAGCCATTCGTCGATGGAAATGCCGTTGCCCTTCGACTTGGAAATCTTCTGGCCAAGCTGGTCGAGGAACAGTTCATAGACAAAATGTTCCGGTGCGCGCCCGCCGAGAATTTCGCAGATGCGGTCATAAACGCCCGCATTGGTCTGGTGGTCCTTGCCGAACATTTCGAAATCGACGCCGAGCGCCGCCCAGCGCATGCCGAAATCCGGCTTCCATTGCAGCTTCACATTGCCGCCGGTGACGGGCAGGGTGGTCTCAACGCCGTCCTCATCGTCGAAGGTGATGGTGCCAGCCTTGGCATCCACGCTCTTCATCGGCACGTAGAGCACGCGGCCGGACTTGGGCGAGATCGGCAGGAACGGGCTGTAGGTTGCCTGACGTTCTTCGCCGAGCGTCGGCAGCATCACCTTCATGATGTCGTCATAGCGCTCCACGGCCTTGAGCAGCACCGCGTCGAACTTGCCGGACTTGTAATATTCGGTCGCGCTGGCGAACTCGTAATCGAAGCCGAAAGTGTCGAGGAAGCGGCACAGCATGGCGTTGTTGTGGTCGGCAAAGCTCTTGTAATCGCCGCCGAACGGGTTCGGGACGGCCGAAAGCGGCATTTGCAGATAGGGCTCGAGCGCTGCCCTGTCCGGCACATTGTCGGGGATCTTGCGCATGCCGTCGAGGTCGTCGGAGAAGCAGATCAGGCGCGTCTTGACCTTGTCGCCGGTCAGGATGCGGAAGGCATGGCGCACCATCGAGGTGCGCGCCACTTCGCCAAACGTGCCGATATGCGGCAGGCCGGATGGACCATAGCCGGTTTCGAAGATCACCGTGTCGGGCAGGCCGGTCTTCTCATAGCGCTTGAGAATTTTCTTCGCCTCTTCAAAGGGCCATGCTTTCGCTTCCGCAGCCGCCGCGGTCAGTTCCGGGGTCAGCGTGATTTCGGGAAGGCGGTGCGAAGTCATGATTTTATCCTGATATCCTGTGAAGGGCTTTATTCTTTGAAAACGATGCGCGAAATGCGCACCCCTGCTCTATGGCGCGGCAACCCCGGTGCCGTCAACGGTCAGCGCCGAATTTCCTTGCGTAACCGCGTGAGGCTTCCTAATTTTCCCGTCAATTCCAATGAAATGATGATTCCGATCATGTTGTACAGGAGTAGCCCGATGAAAAAGATCACGCCGCAAGATGCGCTTGTCTACATCATGATCACGACGTCTGCTGCGGACACGACGATGACCGATGCCGAACTGTCGTCCATCGGCAATGTCGTTTCCCGCCTGCCGGTCTTTCAGGGCTTCGACAAGGAGCGCCTGCCGAAACTCGCCAGCGACTGCTATGCGCTTCTGGCGGACGAGGACGGACTGGAAAAAATCCTTGATCTCGCGCATGACGCGTTGCCGGAACGCCTCTACGATACGGCCTATGCGCTGGCCGTCGAAGTGGCGGCCGCCGATCTGCATGTGGAGCAGGAAGAGCTTGAATTCCTCCAGATGCTGCGTGACCGCTGGACGCTGGATGAACTGACCGT
>Ga0180216_1000069_pt1 | contig 135941 bp, 138 predicted proteins | sample eDN3rd37CBELigMG_FD_128879 | JGI IMG/M metagenome (GOLD analysis project Ga0180216, IMG submission 128879) | Enriched Miracle-Growth compost microbial communities from Emeryville, California, USA - eDNA 3rd pass 37_C BE-Lig MG (version 2)... ... | reverse complement strand
TACTGCCCGAGCGACGTGAACTTTCTTTGCAATGTCTGCACCTACCACCAAAGTTGATTCATTAATTTGAGTAATCCGTTGATTTTGTTTTTGCTTAAGTTTATACTTCATGTGAGCGCCTCTCTTCGTATCTGGATTTGTTCTGCCTGAACGTTTCCAAGTATACTAGAGGTGCTTTTTTCTTTCAAAACTTAAATTACTTCACTACAGGAATAGCTTCGCTGTAGCTATTTCTTTATGGGCTTGCTTCGATGCTTAGTTGTGCTTCGAAGTGCAACTAAGCATCGAAGTCCAAGCTTATTAATTAAAACTTAAAATCAAATTTAAAAAGTTGAGCTTTCAGGACCAAGAAGATCGAACGAAGCTAGAAATTACGAAGCGCAGCGTACGTTTTTGGTACGTGAGCATCGTAAATTTCGGGTGAGTTCAAGCTTCGACGTCGAGTAAGCTCCAACGAGATACATCGTCATCAAAGTTCAACTTTTTAAATAACATCTCTTCTTTATAAAAGAGAGAAGTGGCTTTTCAGCCACTCCCCCCTCTGCATTCTTACTTAGCATATTCAACGGCACGTGTTTCGCGAATGACCGTAACTTTAATATGTCCTGGATAGTCTAGCTCGCTTTCGATCTTCTTTGTAATATCGCGAGCAAGACGGAATGCTTCTGTGTCATCAATTTTTTCAGGCTGAACCATAACACGAACCTCGCGTCCAGCTTGAATCGCGTATGATTTTTCGACACCATCAAATGATTCCGTAATCGCTTCAAGTTTCTCTAAGCGTTTAATGTACGTTTCTAATGTCTCACGACGAGCACCTGGTCTTGCAGCAGACAATGCGTCAGCCGCTCCTACAAGCATCGCAATAACGGATGTTGCTTCTGTATCACCATGGTGAGAAGCAATACTGTTAATAACAACTGGGTGTTCCTTGTATTTCTTAGCAAGTTCAACACCGATCTCAACGTGTGAGCCTTCAACCTCATGATCTAGTGCTTTACCAATGTCATGCAGCAAACCTGCACGTCTAGCTAATACTACGTCTTCACCTAGCTCAGCAGCCATTAGGCCAGCTAAGTAAGCGACCTCCATAGAGTGCTTCAGTACATTTTGACCATAACTTGTACGATACTTTAATCGACCAAGAATTTTGATTAGATCTGGATGCAAACCATGCACACCGACCTCAAAAGTAGCTTGTTCACCATATTCACGTACACGATCATCAATTTCCTTACGTGACTTCTCAACCATCTCTTCAATGCGTGCTGGATGAATACGTCCATCCGCAACGAGCTTCTCAAGTGAAGTACGAGCGATTTCACGTCTGATTGGATCAAAGCCAGACAATATGACCGCTTCCGGTGTATCGTCGATAATCAGATCGATACCGGTCAAAGTTTCCAGTGCGCGGATATTCCGACCTTCACGTCCGATAATTCGTCCCTTCATTTCTTCATTTGGCAACGTTACAACCGATACGGTTGTTTCCGCTACATGATCAGCGGCACAGCGCTGAATCGCAAGTGAGATAATGTTGCGAGCCTTTTTATCAGCCTCTTCTTTTGCCTGTTGCTCAATATCCTTAATCATCTGTGCTGTCTCATGACGCACTTCTTGTTCCACATTGGATAGAATTATTGATCTTGCATCTTCCATTGTCAAATTAGAAATACGTTCTAATTCACTGAGCTGCTGCTTATAGAGCAAATCGATCTGTTGCTGTGTTTCCTCGATTCGTTTCTCTTTGCTGGCTACAGACTCTTCTTTGCGTTCCAATGCTTCTAATTTTTTATCCAGCGATTCTTCTTTTTGAAGCAATCGTCTTTCTAAACGTTGTGTTTCGTTACGACGCTCACGAATGTCCTTTTCTGCTTCAGTACGTAGTTTGTGGACTTCGTCTTTCGCTTCAAGCACAGTTTCCTTTTTAACAGCATCAGCTTCCTTCTTCGCGTTTTCCACGATTTGAACAGCAGCTTCTTCTGCACTAGAAATTTTAGCCTCAGCTATAGACTTTCGTATCTTGTAACCTACTCCAAAGAAAATTGCGCCAACAAGGATAGAAACGAGGGCCCAGATTAAGTGAGTTAACCACGGCATTTTGTTCACCTCCTTGTTGCATACCCAAACTACGCTTGGGATGTTATTTGGTTTTAACCGGTTTCCATACCGTTTTAATTACGCCATTTGACGAAAAATAAACATTTCGCATCAACTTTTGGAAGTAAAATTGATACAAAAATTTTAGGAATACTCCTTCATTTTATCTGTTCACAAATTCAATTGTCAAGCAATTCCCGTTTTATACCTCTTCTGCATCCTTTTTCGCCTCATTTTCTAGCATTTTCATGACTTCTCGGCTGATTGCTCGAGAATATCCACAACGCATGAGAAATTGTAGCAATTTTCGACGAATTTCTATTTCTTCACCTTTTAAGCTCCGTAATTTTTTTTGGGCAGCCTTATATGCGCCTTCAAGCTCTGCTTCCTCGTCCACATTAGCCATCGTTTGCTCGATAATGGTGCTGGATATACCTTTCCCCTTTAGCTCCTGTGCAATTCGCAGTCTGCCTTTTCCTTGTTTTCCTAACTGAGAACTGACATACTGATTGGCAAATTGACGATCATTCATATAACCTTCGGCTGACAATCGAGCAAGCGCATAACTAATATTATGTTCCGCAAACTGCTGACGTCTTAAATACAGAGCAAGCTGTTGATTGCTACGGGCTTTTGGTCCTAAATAGCGAATGCCTTTAATATATGCCAAATAATTAGCATTCTCTTCTCTAATTTCGTCAATTAATGAAGAAGTTAAACTCTTTCCCTTACTAAGCCCATAAGAAATAAATATATCCTCATGAACTTCTAACGGTTCGTCTAATCCTTCGATCGTAATACTATATATTTTCGCATGCTTACGATTCACTTTAATGGATGTAATATAACCTTCATCCGCCATATTGTGCTTCTCACCCCAAACTACTAACCATCTACATAAAGCAATCGCCGTTCTACAATAGAACGGCGACTAGGACATTCAAATTTATAATTTAAGCTTAGAATAACTCCTCGAGATCATCTTCCTCGTCATCGTTATCAAAGTTCGCTGATTGTGAAGCAGTAAGATCGTACGAAGAACGAATTTGATTTTCGATGGTAAGTGCAATTTCAGGATGCTCCTTCAAGAACGTCTTAGCATTTTCACGTCCCTGTCCTAGGCGCTCACCACTAAAGGAGAACCATGCACCACTCTTTTGTACAATATCCATCTCAACACCAATATCAACAATGCTGCCTTCTCTAGAGATACCTTCACCATACATAATATCAATTTCCGCTTGTTTGAACGGAGGTGCCATTTTATTCTTCACAACTTTAATACGAGTACGGTTACCAACCATATCATTGCCTTGCTTCAACGTTTCAACGCGGCGTACATCAAGACGCACACTGGAATAGAACTTCAATGCACGACCACCAGGAGTTGTCTCTGGATTACCGAACATAACGCCTACTTTTTCACGAAGCTGGTTAATGAAAATAGCGATTGTTTTAGATTTAGAAATCGCTCCGGAAAGCTTACGCAAAGCTTGAGACATTAGACGAGCTTGCAAGCCGACATGAGAATCACCCATATCCCCTTCGATCTCTGCTTTCGGTACAAGAGCAGCAACAGAGTCAATAACAACAATGTCAACCGCACCACTACGTACAAGCGCTTCTGCGATCTCTAGCGCTTGCTCACCTGTATCAGGCTGTGATAACAGCAATTCGTCAATGTTAACGCCTAGCTTGCTCGCATAATTCGGATCAAGCGCATGCTCAGCATCGATGAAAGCAGCTTGTCCACCAGCACGTTGCACCTCTGCAATTGCATGCAAGGCAACCGTTGTTTTACCAGAAGATTCTGGGCCGTACACTTCAATAATACGACCGCGCGGATAACCGCCAATTCCTAACGCAATATCAAGAGCAAGGGAACCACTTGAAATAGTTTCCACTTGCATATGTGTAGATTCACCTAATTTCATAATAGAGCCTTTACCAAATTGCTTTTCAATTTGACGAAGCGCATTGTCTAGCGCAGCACGACGATCACTCACGAAATTCACATCCTTCAATGTTTATAATAGTATAATACCTTACTTAGCTCATCTTGCCAATAGTTTTTTCGAACACACATTCGTATTTTTTGTGTCGCCGCGTTTTTCTCATTTAAACAACGAAAACCGCGACAAAACAAAGTTCCGTCACGGTTCTTCCATGAATATCTCTATTTTAACGTAATTGCGGCCAATGCACAAGATATAAGGAAGCAGTTTCCTAACAAACTTCTGCACATCATTCCACTAATAACATACCAATCCAACAGCAATGAACCATCAGCAAAGTCTATTAAGACTAGCAGACATCAACACCATGTGCCTTAATCGCTTGCCATAAACGGAATTGAAGATTTTTTACCGCTCTTAACTGGATTGAAGCACGATCACCAGATAGTTTTAGCTCGAACACCTGTGTAGGCTTACCCTTTTCAGCAATACCGATGAATACCTGACCGACAGGCTTGCCTTCGCTCGTGCTAGGACCCGCTACACCTGTTATAGAGACGCCAAATGTAGAGTCGAGCAATGAGCGTACGTTCTCTGCCATAAGCCGTGCTGTGGAGCTGCTAATTGCTCCTGGAGCATGCTCACCCTCTAGCTGAGACATCGGAATATTTAGCAGCTTATGCTTCATTTCGTTCGTATAGGTGACAACTCCGCCAACAAAGCAAGAGGAGCCAGAAGGAACCTTCGTAATTAGCTGAGCAAACAATCCACCACTGCAGCTTTCTGCTGAAGCAAGCGTGAAGCCTTTTAATTGCAGCATACGGACGATTTGTCGTTCAATCGGCACATCCTCCTTGGCATATAGATGCTCGCCAACAATACCCTTTACCTTATCAATCGTTGCATCTAGCTTGACATTGGCTTCCTCTTCACTGCTCGCTTTTGTAGAGACGCGAACCGACACTTCCCCTTCCTTCGCATATGGCGCGAGAGTCGGATCACTCTGTCCATCAATTAAAGGTAGTAGCTTGTGCTCAAGATTAGATTCGCCAATCCCTGCAAATTTAAGCAGCTTAGAATAAAGCGGCTGCTGCTTTTCTTGCATAACTTCGCGCAGCCAAGCGACACAAGGACCATTTAACATCGTATTCATTTCCTTCGGTGGACCGGGCAACAGCATATAATAAGTGCCATCAACAACTAATGCATTTCCAACAGCAAGTCCTGCTTCATTGGTAAGCGGAACTGCACCTTCAATAGAATGTGCTTGTCGCACATTGCTTTCTACCATCTCTACGCCGCGCCCTTCAAACAGCGCTCTTATTTTAGTCATCGCAGGCTCGTCAATGACAAGCTTACGTCCTAAATAAGCTGCCAACACATCCTTCGTCAAATCATCCTGAGTCGGCCCGAGACCACCTGTAAAAATAAGCAAATCTGCACGACTGCGAGCAATCGTAATCGCTTGTTCGATTCGACCAGCATTATCGCCTACAACCGTCTGAAAATATACATCGATACCTAATTCAGCAAGCTTTAATGAAATATCTCGCGCATTGGAGTTAACAATTTGCCCAAGCAACATTTCTGTACCAACTGCAATAATTTCTGCTTTCATTGATGCACCCCTCATCCCTATTAGACCAACAATGCACTCCCCCATGAACTTGAGAGAGTGCATTATGTTATTGAACCGGAATTAATGATTTATTTTTTACGAAGTAGTCAATACCAGAATACAGCGTAATAATTGCTGCTGCCCAGGAACAAACAACATCAAATGGAAAATCGATCAGCTCAAACGGGAAATTGTTAAGCAATATAGCAATAATCATCGTAATCTGAATCGCAGTTTTCCATTTCCCCCAAGCACTGGCAGCAACAACCTTGCCTTCAAGCAGCGCAATTTGACGCAAACCAGTCACGGCAAATTCCCGTGAAATAATAACAATCGCAACTAGTGCACTAAGCTTATCCATTTCTACTAATGCAATAAGCACGGAAGCGACTAATAGCTTGTCGGCTAGCGGATCAAGCAGCTTACCAAGATTTGTTACCAGTTTATTTTTTCTAGCTATGTATCCATCCAATCCGTCCGTACTTGCTGCAATAATAAAAATGAGGACTGCAATAATTTGCGTATACGATATAGCTAGATCAGAAGTAATTTTTAGCGCGCCCAAATCAAGCTTTACAAGCAAAAAAAACAAAATAACAGGCACTAAAAATATTCTAGCTATCGTAATTTTGTTGGCTAAATTCAACGTATTCCCTCCATTACTAATCATCACCCTCGATAGACTGCTCGTTATTACAACAATAATTATCTATCTAAAATTGATAAATTGCAAATCGAGCTCTATCTTGCTATTACGCAATAGGGCAATGACTGCTTGCAAGTCATCCTTGCTCTTGCCAGTAACACGCAGCTGATCGCCTTGAATTTGACTTTTCACTTTTAGCTTAGAGTCTTTAATCAGCGTATTAATTTTTTTAGATATATCCTGCTCAATGCCTTGACGAATTTTTACCTTTTGGCGAACTGCACCACCTGAGGCTGGCTCAATTTTACCGTAATCTAAATTTTTCGTTGGCACATTGCGCTTAACCATTTTACCAAGCAAAATATCAATCGCAGCATTCAGCTTATAATCATCATCACTTGTAATGGTAAGCTCATCTTTATCCAGCTTAATTTCCGTTTTGCTCCCCTTGAAATCAAAGCGCGTAGAAATTTCACGCTCAGCCTGCGTAACTGCGTTATTTAGTTCCTGTAAATCAACTTTCGATACAATATCAAATGAATAATCACTCATGCTTATACTCCTCTCTCAAACATTACCATGGTCAAATAAAACGACAGCTATTCCACTGTCGTCTCAGCTTCCTTCATTTGCAATAAAATACGTTTAGATCCCTTATTATTGTTGCCATCATCTACGACGACACCATCCAACGTTACTTCAATATTGGCAGGTCGACCTAAATTCAAATAGACATCACTTGAAACCGTAAAGGTTTCCGTCTGCCCATCTTGAATGTTGCTATAGAACAGCTTAGTCCCATTTTTACCATTATCATAAACCTCTAACCAGCTCGCTCCACCGCTATTCGTAATGACTAATTCATAGCTCTCCTTTACTGGAGACACGGCGAACGTATCTTCCTTACCGCTTGATTGCACCTTCGTTAACGTCACTGGCTGGATTGTTGGCGTTGGTGTTGGTGTAGGCGTTGCCTGTCCAAGCGCAGACGTTGGAGTTGGAAGGGCTGTCGGCTGACTATTATCAGTAATTGGTGTATTGTCCGCTTCATTCGCAGGCGTTTCATCATTATTGTAATAATAAAACCAAATCACAAATATTACGAGTAATAAAAATCCCCAGAGCAGCACATTAAACAGCCATTTTCCGAAGCGCTCTGATCTCGCTGAACGCATACGTTTAGGCTTCCGTGAAGGCATAGCCTCATTTACTGGCATTTCAGGCTCTGGCGCTTCCACTTGATAATGCTTCAATACTTCATCTGCATCTAAGCCAACAAATTCCGCATAGCTTTTAATAAATGCTCTTATATAAAACTTGCCTGGCAAGACATCGTAATCGCCTTGCTCCAATGCTTCCAAGTACCGTTTTCTTATTTTTGTTTCCTCTTGGACATGATCTAGTGAGAATCCCTTTTCTTCTCGAGCTTTTTTTAATATAGCACCTAGCTCTGACACAATACTACCTCCTTTTGCTAAAAATCTTCTCCATAGTTCGTAAACGTCTCATACGTAATCTCTTCATCCGGTGTATTGCGTAGTTCAACGATAATATCAAAGTGACTATAATCGTAATTCGAATCACGAACAAAGATATCTGGATGCTCGATTACTTTCGTCGAAGGCATCTCCATAATCTCTTGTATTAAAGCATGATGACGATCATTTGAACGAATCGTACTAACAATTCCATCGATTATAAAAATATTGTTAGGATCCATTTCTTGATCGGAAAGCTGCGAACGAACCGTCTGTCTCAGCAAGGTTGAAGATACGAACGTCCATCGCTTATTGGAGCATACACTTCCTGCGATGATCGACTCTGTTTTACCTACACGCGGCATTCCGCGTAATCCGATCACATAATTACCTTCGCGCTTGAACACTTCACCTAGAAAATCAACTAAGATACCAAGCTCATTACGTGTAAAGCGAAAGGTTTTCCGGTCATCCGAATCACGTTCAATATAACGTCCATGCCTTACTGCTAATATATCAACAATGGTTGGAGTTCTCAGCTTGTTGACGGTAATATCGTCAACCTTAGTCAATAGCTTACCCAATAATTCAATTTTTTCATCATCATTTGTTTGTAGGAGCAAGCCACGCGTATGATTATCAACACCATTTATCGTTACGATATTTACTCCCAGCATACCTAGCAAGGAAGCTACATCGCCTAACAAGCCTGGTCTGTTTTTATGTATTTTGTACTCCATGTACCACTGCTTTTGTTCCAAAGAAGTCACCATCCTAATCCCCTATGCAAATCTAGTTAACATATGTATTCTACAAAATTCAACACTTTCCTGCAAATAAAACGCAAAAACATCAGCGAAAAGCCCCCAAGCGGAGGCTTCTCGCATTCTTTGTAATTCTTATAATATAAATCAGTTAGCTTATGCCTTTTCAGCCAATTTTACCATCAGCTTTGCGATGACATGGCGATCACTTTCATCACCAGCATCCCATAATTGCTTAATAGCAGCTTGTTCACTATTTTTCGGATCTACACGCTCATCTAGAAATGAACCAATTTCGTACGCTAGGTTAGAAATTGTTTCTTCAGACAAACCAAGATTTTTACCTTGAGATACGCGATCCTTCAAAAACTTTTTCCAAGAGTCGAACTGATCAAGTACGGTTGACATTGAGTTTCCCTCCATTTGAAGTCATTTTGTTGAATGATCTCAACAGAGCTTAGTTTGCACAATCAACCGAACTGTATGCGAATCAGTAATTTCATGGTCTGGTATTTTACGTCAACCAACCGCCATTCGGGCTAATGACTTGCCCCGTAATGTAAGAAGATTCAGGTAATGCCAAAAAATAAACAAGCGAAGCAATTTCCTCAGTAGAGCCAAATCGTCCAAGCGGAATTTCTTGCGCGAGTGCTTCTTTCTCAGCTGGATCGAAGCCATTCATCATATCTGTCTCCACAACGCCAGGCGCTACGGCGTTCACAGTCACGCCAGACGGCGCAAGCTCCTTCGCCAGTGCCTTAGTAAAGGCATTAATTCCGCCCTTTGTTGTGGAGTACAGCACCTCACAAGCTGCTCCTGTAATGCCCCATACGCTGGATACATTAATAAAGCGACCATACCTTTGACTAATCATGTGCGGCATAAACAATTGGGTGCAGAAAAACATCCCTTTAAGGTTGATATTCATCACATGATCCCATTGCTCCTCCGTCACATCACTAAGTAAGCCATAATGTGAAACACCTGCATTATTAACGACAACATCAGGGGTAATTGCTAATGCATCCAGCTTCTCCTTCATACGAGTGAGCTGTTCACGGCTACTCAAATCAGCTGATATTGTCAGCACCTCTGCGCCTAACGAAATACACTGTCGCGCGGTTTCATTCGCATGCTCATGGCCTTGCAAATAATGAATAACAATGCGATAACCTTCCTTAGCAAAGCGCTTAGCAATCGCTGCACCTATGCCACGGCTTCCCCCGGTAATCAGCACCGTCATTTCACTTAATGGCTTTACCACTAGCTAGTCGGACTTACGACAATGGAAACTGCCATCTGCTCAAAATCGAAATGCTCCTTCAAGCGAGCATTGACGTTTTCCAATGTACATTCCTGATAATAATTAAGCACGTTAAACATATCACAATCACGGAAGCGATAACGTGTAAACTGAGTTGCGATCGATTCTGGGGAATTAAGCATTCGCAAATAGTTACCAATTTTTTTGCGCTTGACCGCTTCAAACCGCTCGGAATCTATGCCCGACTGCAGCGTTTCTTCTAAATATTTTGTAATGGCTGCAATGAGTGCATCTGGGTCTGGCGTATCACCACCAATAACTGAAAACGCATATTGCTCAGAGCAGTTATATTCATGCCCGAAGGAATCAAAGATCAACTGCTGATCATACAGTGATTGATAAAACGGTGAGCTGCTGCCAAATAAAATATCAAGCATTAGCTTGCTCTCCACTTCATGACGCAATAGCTCCTCACCTTGCTTTGTCACCTCAGCCTCTTTAAAACCAAGCATACATTTCGGTAAGGAAACAGGTAATTGCTTGATTTTACGCTGCTCGCGAATTTCCTTAGGCTCTTCATCAAAGAAACGTTGGATTTCGCCTAGTGGAGCAAACTCCTTCTGCGCTTGATTAGATTTCACAAGCTCGATGATCTGCTCAGCATCCACACCACCTACGACGAACAGCAGCATATTGGACGGATGATAAAACGTATTGTAGCAGCGATATAATAAATCCTTATCGATTTGATAAATCGACTCCACTGTTCCTGCAATATCTACAGCTATTGGATGCTTCTGATACAGCGCCTCAAACAATCCGTAATAGACACGCCAATCGGCATTATCGTTATACATATTGATTTCTTGTGCGATAATCCCTTTTTCCTTTTCCACATTTTGCTCTGTAAAATGTGGACGTTGCACAAAATCAATTAACGTCATTAAATTTTCTTCAATTTGCTCTGTCGCTGAGAACAGATAGACGGTGCGATCAAACGAGGTATATGCATTGGCAGCTGCTCCTTGCTTAGAGAAGGTAGCAAACACATCCTGTCCGTCTGGCTCCTCGAACATTTTATGCTCTAGAAAATGAGCAATTCCATCTGGCACCTTTAAAGGAGTTTCATCTCCTGCTGCAAAATGATTATCGATTGAGCCATATTTTGTTGCAAACGTTGCATACGTCTTTTGAAAGCCTGGCTTAGGCAGCACGATAATTTCCAAGCCATTATCTAATACTTCGCGATACAAAGTTTCCTCAACATGTGGATAGTTTAAGACGTCCATAATTACACCTCCTGAAGATCACGTAAGAAGTAAATGGTATCCAGCTCAACCTCAGCAGCGATTTGCTGTACATCTTGCTTTGTTACTGCTGCAATTTGCTCAATCACGCTTTCTACCGTTCGGTCAACGCCTGAAAACTGTTTATTAAAATCAAAGCCTGCAATATCATTCGCATTGTCGAGTATTTCACGCATTGCGTTGCTAAGCATCGCCTTTGTCTGCTCTAATTCTTCATCACTAATGATGCCTTGCTTCAAGTTTTCTAACTGCTCATTAATAATGTTTAACGCTTTTTCATAGTTCGAGAATTCGATTCCCGACTGGATCGTTAATATCCCTTTATGGGCATCGTATCGTGAAGCGCAATAGTAAGCTAGACTTTCCTTCTCACGTACGTTAACAAACAGCTTAGAATGAGGATATGCCCCTAAAACTCCGTTATATACCAATGCCTTCACATAATTGTCGTCTGAATAATGAGCGTTAATCCGTAGGCCCAGATTAAGCTTTCCTTGATTAACATCTAAGCGATCAACAACGGTTTTAACGGAATGTACATGCTGATGTCGCTCGACAGGAGCATAAGGAATCGAAGTCGCCGTATCCGGCAATTGAAAGGATTGGCTAACGTATTGAACAACTTGCTCTAGCGTAGTATCGCCTACTACATACAGATCAAATTTCGCATCTTGCAGCCATTGCTTATAACGAGCAAACAGGCTGCTACCTGTAATATGTGGAATGTCTTGGATTTTACCAGAGGCATTTAAGCGGTATGGTTCATTTTCACACATTTCCTGAACACATCGTTCAGCAGCATATTGAATTTTATCATTGATAATCGCTTCTAGCTGTTTCTGTAAAGTGCTTTTTTCAGCTTCAACATACGCTTCACGAAAGCTTCCATTCTCCAGTAGAGGATTAGTTAATACATCACCTAAATAGTTTAATGCTTCTTCTAGCAAGGAGTGCTCACTATTGACAAAACGATCGTTAATGACATCCATCTTCATCTGCACAAACTGTGTATTGCCACGCTTCACTGTGTGAAAACCAAAGCCTGCTCCATACATAATATCGAGCTGCTCTCTTAGCTGAATACTTTCAGGATAGCGAGCTGTGCCACGACGCAATACATAAGGAATAAGTGCTGTTGTCGTTACAGTTTCTTCCGTAAGTGGAGTTCCAGCAAATAACGTAATTGAATAGGTTTTAAAGCGATTCGTTGGTAACACATGAATATTTAAATGCTTAAAGCTTCCTACCTGAAATTCCATATCATCATGGCTCCTTTCTTACTTGCCTGCTCTTTATTCTAACGTATTACAAATGGAAGAAGCAACCATTAGACATTCCCCAATGATTGCTTCTTCCCCTTTCTTCTTGCTACTTACAAAATATATGCTTACCAATCGTTAATACTTGCTGTCTTGTCCATATCCAAGCGCTAGTCGCTGTATTAGGATTGAAGTAATAAATACAGCCATACGTTGGGTCCCAACCATTAATTGCGTCTCTTACTGCTTTCTTCGCTGATTCATTCGGCGTCAAGTAGATTTGACCATCATCGACTGCTGTAAATGCGCGTGGCTGAAAGATAACACCATAAACCGTATTAGGAAAATCTGGATGTTTAATGCGGTTAAGTATTACAGCCGCTACTGCAACTTGTCCTTCATAGGATTCTCCGCGTGCTTCACCATATACCGCATTTGCCATCAAATTCAAATCATTCTCAGTAAAGCCTAGTAAATTACTTTTCGTAGAGCTTGAGCTACTGCCGCCCTTCTGAGAACTGCTTGATCCGGCGCTGGCATCTGCGTGCAGCGTTGGACTCCAATTTTTTGTTGCATTCACTAGCTTGTTTTTTGTTGTTGAACCGACTACTCCATCAGACGTTAAGCCGAATTCCCATTGAAACCATGTTACAGCATTTTTGGTTCTGGAGCCGAATTGACCATCAATCGCCCCATCGTAATAGCCTAAATATTTCAGTCTGCCCTGTAGTTCAGAAACATCAGAACCAGACGATCCAACTTTCAATGTAGCAGAACTAAAGGTTGGCTCTACTTGCGGTCCCCCAATTCGCGTATATAGGACAAGACTTGTAAATAGCAGGGTTACGATGCCGAACACCATAAGTTTTCGAAATTTCATTTTCAGTACGCCTTTCTCTTGATGCATTTTCATAGTCAGTTACTGACATGAAGATAGTATGAGATAAGGCGCCTAATAATATACTCCGTTGTTACAATTTATACTTTAGCCTTTGGCATTCCATTGCTCCATTGTTACAAGCACTGTCCGCGGCTTGCTTCCTTCATATGGACCGACGATGCCCTTCGCTTCTAATTGGTCGATTAAGCGCGCAGCACGCGTATAGCCAACCCGCAGTCGACGTTGCAATAATGAAACCGATGCTTGATTGCCTTCCATTACGATACGTGCTGCTTCGTCAAACAATTCATCCGTATCTTCATTCGCGCTATCACCTGTTTCCTCATCAAGCTCAGGAACTAGCTCTTCATTATACTTCACTTCGCCCTGCTCACGCACAAAGCTCACCAGCGCTTCAACCTCATCGTCGGATAAAAATGCGCCCTGTACACGAATTGGTTTATTCATGCCCATTGGCAAGAATAGCATATCACCGCGTCCAAGCAGCTTTTCTGCTCCAGCTGAATCCAATATGGTACGAGAGTCAACCTGAGAGGATACGCCAAAGGCAATACGAGATGGAATATTCGCTTTAATGACCCCAGTAATAACGTCGACTGATGGACGTTGTGTAGCGATAATAAGATGGATACCCGCTGCACGTGCCATTTGTGCTAATCTTGCTATCGCATCCTCGACTTCATTGGATGCAACCATCATCAAATCTGCAAGCTCGTCAACGATGACGACGATATACGGCAATAGCAGACTAGGCTCATCCTTCATCAAACTGTTATACCCTTCAATATTCCGCGTACCAGACTTAGAGAATAGCTCATAGCGCTTCTCCATTTCTACAACGATCTTCTTTAAGGCAAGTGAAGCTCGCTTCGGATTCGTAACTACTGGTGCAAGTAAATGCGGTATACCGTTATATACATTAAGCTCAACCATTTTCGGGTCAATCATGAGAAACTTCACTTCATCTGGCTTCGCTTTGTATAAGATGCTTGCAATAATTCCGTTAATACAAACTGATTTACCTGAGCCAGTCGCACCCGCTACGAGCAAATGCGGCATTTTGGCCAAATTTCCCACGATCGTTTGTCCAGAAATATCTCGTCCGAATGCAATCGAAAGCTTGGATTGTGCATTCACAAATACTGGGGTCTCCATTACCTCTCTCATCGTGACAACGGAAACCTCACCATTAGGAACCTCAATCCCGATCGCAGACTTGCCTGGAATCGGTGCTTCCATCCGCACATCCTTCGCTGCCAAAGCAAGTGCAATATCGTCTGTTAAGCTAACAATTCGACTTACCTTTACCCCTGTAGCAGGCTGAACCTCATATCTCGTAACGGCTGGTCCACGAACAACATCCAATACCTTCGCTCTCACGCCAAAGCTCTCTAGTGTCGCCTCAAGCTTACGACGTGAATCAAACATTTCATGTCCATCTGTAACCTTTCCTAGCTGCTTCGGAGGATGAAGTAAAGAAAATGGCGGCATCTCGTAAGGAATCGGTTCAGGATGCAATGGTGCATGGACTAAATTGGATCCGTTATTCAGATCAGCTTCTGTAATTAACACATCCGATGTGACCGCCTGACCTTCAGGATAATCATATGCCCCTTCATCATCAGCAGCATCCTCATCTTGCGTTTGTTGCTCAGCTATTAACTGATTGGCGAATGCGGCAACTTTATTGGCAGTTTGGTCATCACTCGGAGCCACAACATCGCCTCCTGCGGCAACCTCTTCATCATGATATCCATCAGGTTCATTCCCATTGTAGCCTTCTTCAGCATTGGCATTCCTTTGCTCTTCGATCCATTCGTCATATTCATCACTAGGCGTTGATTCGTCGTGCAGCTCACCAAGCTGATTCTCTTGCTTAGCTGAACTTGCATGTGTACCCATATGAACGACAGGTGAACCTGAAGCTCCAACATTTGTAGCTTTGCTTTGTTCATTATCTTGCTTCGAGTATGTATAGCCTTCTAGCACTTCCTGCTGATCATTTTCATTATCGTCGATGTCATTAAGCTCCCAATCATCCTGCGTTTGCGCTTGTTTCGGATTAAAATTGAAAAACCATGACTTTTTCGGTTTTTTCACAACAGGTGCTTCATAATCGTTCTCATCATCATCGATTACTTCACTGTCATCATACGCTGTATTGAGCTTTGCTTTAGCCAACGCTTGTCTTCTTGCTCGTAAAAGGCTTATTTTAGCAGCAAGCAGTTTAATAAAGCGTCGCGATTTGACATTGATAAATCGCAGCATTTCCACATAAGATTTTCCAGAAATCAACATAAACGCAATTAAGTATTGAACAATATTTAATATCAATGCTCCATAAAAGCCAAAAAGCATAAAGAGCAAGGAATATTGTATCGCTCCAACATAACCACCGCTAATTGATAAATCTCTAATGGATTGATTCTGTCCTAGCTCAGTAGTAAATAATTGACTGCGGAGTTCTTGATCTAATGTTTGGAATATCATCCGCCCTGTCACTGCGGCATCATCTAACCCCATATAACGGGCATTAATATGAGAAATCGAGCTGCTTAATGTTAGCGCAAGCACGGCAAGCAAAATCCCTGTTCTGCGTTGTGACCAACCCTTCGGCCAGTTACGCTTAACCATTACAGCTAAACCGATAACAATACCAGTTATGGCAAGTACAAAATAAAATTTACCGAGCACAACACCAAATAATCGGGATAAGGCTCGTCCAACTGCTGCTTCACCTGAGAGGGCAATCATCGAAATCGTAATAATTAAAATTCCATATACTTCATATTTTAGTTGTGAGCCAAGCGAACGTTTCTTTTTCCGTTTCTTTACCAAATTTTTCACCCCTGTGCACCATTATAACACATGCTGTTATTATGAGCCACGACAGGAGTGATATGGAACGATGTCGAAAACGAGCTACCAACCGTAACGGCAGCAGCTCGCTCACTCCATAAATGGTTAAGGCTGAAACGGTATTAGTGCTCCAGGTGCTAGCTGCTGATCGAGATAGCAATCAAGTGGCGGGTTAATTAATCTTACGATCATCGCATGTCCTGTTGTCAACGGCTTAACCTCCATCAGCAGACCTTTATATACGTAATCGATAATATGTTCAGGTGGAGCTTGCTCGCGATAAATATATTCAAGCGGCATTACGGAATAAATCATGTTTCAATTTCTCCCTTCATATGTGCGATAAGTGCTTTTAACTGTGAGAGCGCAGCTCCTACACCTCCCACTGCATCAATAAGCCCGTAGGATACAGCTTCAGCACCGATCACGGTCGTTCCAATATCTCTTGTTAGCTCTCCTGTTTTAAGCATGAGAGACTTAAATCTCTCCTCGGAAATATTAGAATGTGAGACAACAAAGCGTGTTACACGTTCCTGCATTTTCTCTAAATATTCAAAGGATTGCGGAACACCGATGACAAGTCCATTCATCCGTATCGGGTGAATCGTCATTGTAGCCGTTTCTGCAATAAAGGAGGTATTCCCTGCAACAGCAATCGGCACACCGATGGAATGCCCACCACCTAGAACTAAGGTAACAACTGGTTTTGACATAGATGCAAGCATTTCTGCGATTGCCAGTCCTGCTTCCACATCTCCGCCTACTGTATTTAAAATAATAAGAACACCCTCAATTTTACTATTTTGCTCGGCAGCCACGAGCTGAGGAATGATGTGCTCGTATTTGGTTGTTTTGTTTTGTGGCGGCAAAATTAGATGCCCTTCAATTTGTCCAATAATCGTTATGCAGTGAATATTGCTTTCTTGCACTGCAGGTACATTCGCGACTCCTAGCTGTTGAATCGCTTGAACGGCTTGCTCCATGTTTGGCTTAATTTCTGGCTCCTTATTAGGCTCCTCATTCATATTTGGCATACTTCAATTTACGCCCCTTTTCCCGAGAATATGTCTTTAGTATGTTTGTCATTTTAATTTTTATCCGAGAAATAAAAAAACTAGCTAGATTCTGCTTCAATGAAACAGAATTAGCTAGTTAATTTAGGTGAATGGAAAGCTTAATTATACTTCCATAATGATCGGCAAGATCATTGGACGACGACGTGTTTGTTCATACAAAAATCTACCTAGAGAATCTTTGACATTCGTTTTCAACGATGCCCATTCATTTACTTTATCGTTCATTAGTTTATTTAATGTCGAGGTTACGATACGATTCGCTTCATCCAATAAGCCTTCAGATTCACGTACATAAACAAAACCACGTGAAATGATATCTGGACCAGAAAGAATCGTTCCATCCTCTTTGCTTAATGTTACCACGACGACTAAAATTCCATCTTGAGATAAAAGCTTGCGATCACGTAATACGATGTTTCCAACATCACCTACGCCCAAGCCGTCAATCAATACACGGCCAGCAGGTACTTTCGCACCGCGTTGCGCTTGACCGTTTTGAACTTCAACGGTATCCCCGTTATCAAGCACGAATACATTTTCAGGATCAATTCCAACTTCTTCAGCAAGTGATGCGTGGATGCGAAGCATGCGATACTCACCGTGAATTGGAATGAAATATTTAGGCTTAATTAGATTAAGCATTAGCTTAAGCTCTTCTTGGCTACCATGACCAGATACATGGACACCTGATACGGAACCAGAACCATAAATGACATTTGCACCTAAACGATACAATTCGTCAACAGTTCTTCCTACATAACGCTCGTTACCAGGGATAGGTGTCGCGGCAATGATCACCGTATCTCCAGGCAAAATATCTACTTTACGATGAGTAGATCTAGCCATTCTTGTTAGGGCAGACATTGGTTCACCTTGACTGCCTGTACATAAAATTACAACTCTATCTGCTGCCAGACGATTAACTTCCTCCGGCTCAATAATCATACCTTCAGGAATGTTCAAATACCCTAATTCGTTAGCGATGGTAACTACGTTTACCATACTACGTCCTACGACTGCAATTTTGCGGCGAGTTGCAATCGCAGCGTTAATGACTTGTTGAATACGATGCACATTAGATGCGAACGTAGCAACAACAACACGCTGTGTAGCAGTACGAAAAATCTCTTCCAAACGATTTCCAACATTTTTTTCTGAAGGAGTGAAGCCTGGACGCTCTGCATTAGTAGAATCTGAAAGTAGGGCTAACACGCCTCGTTTACCGATTTCAGCAATACGCTGTAAGTCCGCATATTGTTCGTTTACTGGAGAATGATCGAACTTGAAATCTCCTGTATGAACGACCGTACCTTCTGGCGTATCTAAGCATACACCTACTGAGTCCGGAATACTGTGATTCGTTTTGAAGAAGCTTGCTTTTATTGATCCGAGCTGCAATTCACTATCTGCAGTGATTAGAATCCTCTTACTATCTCCTAAAATTCCTGCTTCTTTCAGCTTAACTTCAATAAGTCCTAAAGTAAGCTTTGTCGCATATACAGGCACGTTCAAGCTTTTAAGCACATATGGCAATCCGCCGATGTGGTCTTCATGTCCGTGAGTGATAATGATACCTCTTACTTTATCTTGATTCTCCACGAGATAGCTTACATCAGGAATGACAATATCAATTCCTAGCATATCCTCCTCTGGAAACTTCAGACCGGCATCAACTACAACGATGTCGTCATTGTATTGCACGACATACATGTTTTTACCAATCTCACCGACACCGCCCAAAGCGAAAATCAGTAATTTGTCTTGGTTATTCTTTTTTGACAAGTGAATCTATACCTCCTATGGATTATAAATTATATATTACTAAAAAACGCCAGATGCCGCTCTGACGGAATTTACAAACTTTAATCATTACATATTTAAATTTAATTTGCCGCACCCATTCACTTAACCCTATTATACATGATTAAAAAGCGATTACACAAGTCACGAGGCAAAATATGACTATAGACTATTTTATTATGTATTATTCCCTATTTCATTTTTATAATTCGGGATAAAATATGTACACCATTCATCAGTTAAATTAAAAACTGCATGTCATCGACATGCAGTTTGGTATAAATTTATGATTGCATACGTTTTTGCACTGGTGGTAAGCTAGCAACAAATGCTGCTTCCGCCTCAGTAATTGGTGCAAGCGGTAATCTCACTGACCCTACTGGCAAGCCTGTTAATGCTAGTGCATGTTTCACTGGTACAGGGTTAGGCGTTGGATGCGGACAATTGAACAGCCCCTTAAAGGTTGGCAGCAGCTCTTGGTGCAGCTTTGCTGCGTTAGCAGCATCCCCCGCAATATAGCTGTTGATCAATTGTTTTAACTCTTTTCCAACAATATGTGAAGCAACACTTACGATGCCGTGTGCGCCAACAGCCAGTGCTGGCAATGTAGCCGAATCATCACCAGAATATACTCGGAAGCCATCTGGCGCTGCTGCAGCGATCGAGGCTAGCTGTTCAAGATTAGCACAATCCTTCGTAGCCACTACGTTAGGAATTTGTGCAAGACGAAGCGTAGTTTGAACAGAAATATTAACCGCCGTTCTACTTTCCACATTATATAAAACAACCGGAATCTTCACGCTTTCCGCAATTGCTTTGAAATGCAGATATAAGCCTTCCTGAGAAGGCTTATTATAATATGGAGCTACTAACAATAAGCCATCAACTCCAAGCTTCTCTGCTTCTTGCGATAGCTCGATTGAATCTCTCGTATTGTTACTGCCGGTTCCTGCAATGACCTTCACTCTGCCTGCAGCTTGTTTTAATACAAAGGAAAACAATTGGAGCTTCTCATCATGTGTTAAAGTCGGTGATTCGCCAGTCGTCCCCGCTACAACAATGCTATCCGTTTGTTCTTCTACAATCAATCTCTCTACTAGTCTTTCCGTCGTGGTCCAATCAATATTGCCTTCATTGTCGAAAGGGGTTACCATCGCGGTAATCAGTCTTCCGAAATCCATTCGAACTCCTCCTACCTTGATATGCGATAATGCATAGCTCATCTTCACTCAATATTTATTAATTGTAAAACCTTTATCGATTAAGGTCAAACGTAGAATGTAAACAGGTTAGCGCTGCAGCCATGTTTTGCTCTTTAACAAGCACCCATATTGCTGCGTTGGAGTCCGCAGATTGAAGGATAGGAATAGATTCCTTATGCAAAGCAGCGACAATTCGTGCCATAACACCTGGCTGACCATTCATGCCTCCGCCAATGATGGATACTTTTGCACAATCAAGCTCAAGCTTAACCTGCAGTTTATGCTCGGTGAGCAGCTTCAATGCAAGCTCAGCTTGGGTTTGCTGTACAGTAAATAACGATTGCTGGGCTGTAACATTAATAAAATCGACACTTATCCCATGTGCAGCCAAACATTCAAAAATGAGCTGCGGATCATGTGGCCGATCCTCTGTTCCACTTACAACTAGCTGTGTAATCCCCGTCGCATATGCAATGCCCGTCACATGACGGTCAAGTACTGCATGTTCATTATGTCGCCACTCACTGTCCTGCACCAAAGTTCCTTCGTCATCAGAGAAAGTCGATCGAACACGCACTGGAATTCGTGCTTGCTGTGCGATTTCGACTGCCCTTGGATGAACGACCTTCGCTCCCTCACGAGCCATATGGCATATTTCAGCATAGCTTACTTGAACAATTTGTCTGGCGTCACTGACAAGCTTAGGATCGGCTGTAAGCACTCCATTCACATCGGTATAGATATCTACGATTTCTGCTTGGAGAGCAGCTCCTAAGGCGGTAGCGGACGTGTCACTGCCACCTCTACCTAAGGTCGTTACCTCTCCTTGCTTCGTTACACCCTGAAAGCCGGTTACAACGACAACCTGCCCATTCTTTAACGCCCCAATTATTTTCTCTGGATGGATAGCCACAATTTTGGCTGAGCCGTAATCTTCATCCGTTTCGATTCCGGCTTGCGCCCCATTAAATACAACAGCAGGCATACCAGCAGCACGAATTTGTGCTCCTAATAACGCAGCACTAATTGTTTCCCCACAGCTAAGCAGCATATCTCGTTCCTTCAAATCAATAAAGGATTCAAACGGACTTAACTGATCTAGTAGCGTATCTGTTGCATACGGCTCACCGCGTCTTCCGATCGCAGATACAACGACGACAACGGCATAGCCGTTGTCTCGTTCACGTTTTATATGATGAATAACACGTTCCTTAGCTTGGCTTGTAGATAATGAAGTGCCGCCGAATTTTTGAACAATAATTCGCATAACTTCGCCTCCATGATGACTAACCTAAGCTGCTGGGATCAATAGTGCTTATCCTTTTGCAATATATTCAGCGATTTGTACAGCGTTCCATGCTGCGCCCTTTAATAGATTGTCAGATACAATCCACATATTCAAACCTTTTTCACTAGTAATGTCACGACGAATACGACCAACAAACACATCTGGTTTACCAGCTGCATCAGTAGCTAGTGGATATTGTTGATTTGCAGGATCGTCTACAAGCGTTACGCCTGGAGCATCCGCAAGTAATGATTTTACTTCTTCAACATCAAATTGTTGCTCAAACTCAACATATACGGATTCAGAATGTCCGTAAATTACTGGGATACGTACACATGTAGCTGACACTTCAATGGAATCGTCGCCCATAATTTTTTTCGTTTCGTTTGTCATTTTCATTTCTTCGTAGGTATAACCGTTCTCAGTAAACTTATCAATTTGCGGAATTGCATTAAAGGCAATCTGATGTTTTACAGGTAAACCGCCCACTGGCAATACATCTGGGTTTACTTCTTGCTCATCTAGTACTGCACGAGTTTGACGCAATGTTTCTTGAATTGCACGAGCACCTGCACCAGATACCGCTTGATAAGTAGAAACGATAATGCGTTTAATCGTATAACGGTCATGCAATGGCTTTAATGCAGCAACCATTTGAATTGTAGAACAGTTAGGGTTAGCAATAATTCCGTTGTGCTCCTTGATTTGCTCAGGGTTAACTTCAGGAACAACAAGTGGTGTGTTAGGATCCATACGGAATGCACTTGTATTATCTATACATACAGCGCCACGTTTTGCAGCTTCAGGTGCTAGCACCTTACTTACATCACCGCCAGCGCTAAATAGAGCGATCTCTACGCCATCGAAGCTTTCTGGCTTTGCTTCTTCAAGCACATATTCTTGACCTTTAAAAGTCAGTTTCTTTCCTGCTGAACGAGCAGAAGATAGAAACTTTACGTTATTGATAGGGAAGTTTCTCGTTTCCAATAGTTTAATAATTTGTTCCCCTACTGCTCCAGTTGCTCCTACAACAGCGACGTTGTATAATTTTTGATTTGACATTGTTTGGTTTCTCCCCTCATTGCTTATATATTAATGCCGCTCGACTAACAGCGGCTGCAATTGTTTTCCTTGCAGTGCTGCTTCACATGCTTCCATGATCAAGTCCATTCTTGCAACCAAAGAATTTGGTTTATTAATTGGATCATCTTGACCGAACGGCACAAAATAAATGTTTTTCGTAACAAGCAGCTTGGCGATGTTTGCCGCATTCAAGCCTAACCCGTCATTCGTAGATATCGCGATGACAATCGGTCTGCCATTGCGCATTTGAGATTTTGCCGCCATTAGGACAGCACTATCTGTGATCGCGTTAGCAAGCCTGCTTGTCGTATTACCTGTACATGGAGCGATTGTTAGCACATCAATTTTTTTAGATGGCCCAAGCGGCTCTGCCTGCACGATTGAGGCAATGATTTCATTGCCGGTAATTCTAGTTAGCTCATTGCGCCATTTTTCTGCTGTTCCAAAACGTGTATCTGTTGTGATCAGCGTATTCGAAACAATCGGAATGACATTTGCCCCAGCATCAACAAAGCGTTGAATTTGTGGCATGACCTCCTCAAAAGTACAATGAGAGCCTGACAGCGCATAACCAACCGTTTTCCCGTTCCAATCCATTATATTCCCCTCCGATTTGTCTTTTGTTCCAACAATAATTGGCTTAAGCAATCGGCGAGAATTAGACCTGCGGTTTTCGGAGCTACAATTCCAGGAAGTCCCGGGGCAAGCAACGCTTTAATCCCTTTAGACTCTGCGTAAGCGAAGTCAGTTCCACCTGGTTTTGTTGCAAGATCAATAATTACTGCATTTTTTTGTAGTTTGTCGATTATTTGCGCTGTGATTATCATAGTCGGAATTGTGTTAAAAAGCAAGTCAATATTCGCCACAATTTGCTCAAGATCCTTGATATAGAAGGGCTGAAAGCCCATTTCATAAGCTCGGGCAAAGTGCTCAGAGCGCCTCACACCGATCCATACTGTTGAACCAAGTGCTTGTAATCCTCTTGCCATTGAAATCCCTGTTCTGCCGAACCCTAACACCATCGACTGCGACCGATGGATCGTAAAGTCCGTATGCTGAATCGCCATCATTAGCGCGCCTTCCATCGTCGGAATAGAATTATAAATGGCAATATCATCGCGCTCGAACAATTCTACCAAAGCTATTGCATGGCGCGCACAAAGCTGACGTAAATATGGCTTAGCAACGCCTGTATATACGACACAAGCTTTAGGCAAAGCTGCCAGCAATTCGTCACTTAATTGAATCGATTCGCTGCTAAAAACAGTATGGACATATCCATCATCGTCACATCCAACTGCAGGTAGTAGCAACGCATCCAGCTTAGCAAATGCTCCCTTGGTCAGCTCTATAGGAACTGCCTTCTCATGAAGCTCCTTCTTCTGTTCGAAGCCGCAAATGCTAACAGTAGCATTACTTTCGCAAAGCCGATTCATAATTTCTAGCTGCCTTGCATCTCCGCCAAGCAGAAGTACATTGACGCCCGTCAACATGGGGCACACTCCTTTCTGGCTCAAAAATATATGCTATACTATGCAGACCATTACCAATAGGTGTATAACTAACTTTAAGAACTACTTCCTGATGCGGCACACGACAAAAAGGGCTGCTCTAACGCCATACGACGCCTAAGTCAGCCCTTAACGGTACATTTCAATATAAATATGCCTATTACTTCTTACACACCAGTATGACCGAAGCCACCAGCTCCACGTAATGTTTCTGGAAGCTCATCTGCTTCATCAATGATTACTTTTGGAACTAGACCAAATAGCATTTGCGCAATTCGCTCACCACGTTCAATCGTAAACGGTTGATCGCCAAGATTAATTAACAGCACTTTAACCTCACCACGGTAATCAGCGTCGATCGTTCCCGGAGAGTTTAGACATGTAATGCCGTGCTTATAGGCTAGTCCACTACGTGGGCGAATTTGTGCTTCAAGTTCAATCGGCATGGCCATTGCAAAGCCAGTCGGAATTAGCTTACGTTGTCCTGGCTCTAGCGTGACTGGTTCATCTACCGCTGCTTGCAAATCAAATCCCGCTGAACCTTCCGTCATTCGCTTAGGTATATTCAAATCCTCATTGCCAGGCATACGTTTAAATAATACTTGAAACAAGCTGATCCCTCCTAATATTACTTATTACTTTATCGCTAGCACCTACCATCGAAATGGCAAACGGAGTAGATAATAACATTTTCGTAACTTGCTTGATATCATCCATCGAAATAGAGTCGATTCGAGCTAACAAAGCATCTAGTGAGTTGTGCTTACCTAACATCAGCTCATGCTTTCCGTTTCGATTCATACGACTGCTTGTGCTTTCCAAATTTAAAATAAGCGAGCCTTTAAGCTGCTCCTTGCCTCGTTGCAACTCAGCTTCAGTTAAACCCTTCTGACCAACTTCATGAAGCATCTCCATCGTTAAATCGATGACGTCCTTTGTTTGCTTAGGAGCTGTGCCTGCATAAATGGTAAACAGACCAGAATCCGCCGCAGCGCTATGATAGGAATAAACAGAATAAGCCAAGCCTCGCTCCTCGCGAATGACTTGGAACAATCGTGAGCTCATTCCGCCACCTAATGCATTGTTAAGCAGCACCATCGCATTTTGCAGTGGCGCACCCATCGCGCACCCAGGGAATGAAATACAGATATGATTTTGCTCTGTTTTCTTCTGAAAAAAAGAATAGTCGCTAACAAATTTTGGCACAGTTAATGCAGCTGGTTCTACTGTGTAGTTTTTATAATGACCGAAATACGTTTCTAGCAGCTCAAGCAACGAAGTCGGTTCGATATTTCCCGCTACACTAAGCACGATGTTCTCGATCGTATAACGCTGCTTCATAAACTGACGTAAACTGTCACCGTTCATGCCCTCTAATGTTTGCTGCGTTCCTAAAATTGGATATGCAAGCGAATGAACGCCATAGGCAGCTCTTGCAGCTTCATCGTGAACACGATCATCTGGCGTATCTTCATACATCGATATTTCTTCAAGAATAACATTGCGTTCCTTCGCAAGCTCTTCCTCATCCATTTGTGAATTAAAAAACATATCGGATAGCGCATCAACAGCAAGCGGTAAGTGATAGTCGAGCACTTTAGCGAAATAACAGGTGTACTCTTTCGCCGTGAACGCGTTAACATTACCACCTATCCCATCAAACAAATCCGCGATATCACGAGCAGAGCGCTTCTCCGTACCTTTAAACAGCATATGCTCAATAAAATGAGAAATCCCATTGTTCTGCTCTGTTTCATTACGTGAGCCATTTTTCACCCAAATCCCGAAAGACACCGAGCGGACAGTCGGAATCTGTTCCGCAACGACAGTCATGCCATTGCTAAGCTTGTATTTTTCCACTAACAAACCTCCTCAAAACTTTTGTGACTACTATGCGTTACTTCTATGCAACAAAAGTTACATCGGAAGCATTAACAAAACTTTTGTGACTACTATGCGTTACTTCTATGCAACAAAAGTTACATCGGAAGCATTAACAAAACTTTTGTGACTACTATGCGTTACTTCTATGCAAGAAAAGTTACATCGGAAGCATTAACCAATTTTTCATGATGCCTTCCTTTAGCTTCCGTGTACATGAAAAATACTTCGGAAGCATTAACCAAACTTTTCTATATTAATTCAATTAAGTATCCCTTACTTGCCTTGCTCCGCTTGCTGAGCGATTGCTACTTGCAGCTTCGGATATGGATTTTCCCAGCCTTCAGGCTTCTGAACCTTGCCGTCAGCTCCGTAGATCGGCTTGCCATCAGCACCAAGCTTACTCATATTGGCATGCTGAACGATATCCATCAATTGCTGTGGACGAACACCCATCTCCACTAATGTGCCTAGTGCAAAATAAATAACATCAATCATCGCATCTGCTTGATCAACGATTGTCTCTGCTTCGAGAAATTCTTGAACCTCTTCTTTAATCCAGTTCATTCGTTTGATTCCCCGCTCTGCATCAAGCAATGTAGGGGTATCTTGGGCTGGATGATTAAAGGCGAGCTGAAATTGACGTACCTGCTCCCATGCATAATCCAAGCCGTTGTTCTCTGCTGTTACTTTTTCTTCTTTAGCATCCATTGTAATCCTCCTATGTTAGAAGGCAAAGCTGACAAATTAATACTAGCTTGCCTTAACTGCGACATTTCAGACAATTACAATGATAACACGATATTAAAATATGTCCACACCTGCTGGCTTCTCTTCAATACGTTCTGAAGACAGCGTATGTGAAACCGTCCCTGGCGTGAAGCCTTTTTCCTTAATGATTGATATGATTTGCGGTAAGCTTTGCGCCGTAGCATTGGTCGGATGCATTAGGATTAAAGCCCCTGGCTCCATCTTACCGCTAACGCGTGATAGCACCTGTTCAACGCTAGGATTACGCCAATCTATTGTATCAATCGTCCAAAGCACGGTTAGTAGGCCTTGCTTCCGTGCTGTAGTTACCGTTGTCGCATTAAATGAGCCTGAAGGTGGAGCGAACCATTTGTTATGTACACCAAGCTCCTTAAGCAATGACTCGGTCTTTAGTATTTGCTGCTGCTGCTCATACTCTGACAGCTTCGCCATATCAGGATGAGAATAAGCATGATTGGAAAGCTCATGCCCCTCATCTAAAATTTGCTTCGCTAGCTCTTTATTTTTTTTCAACCACGAGCCATCCATAAAAAATGTCGCCTTTACCTCTTCATTACGTAACGTAGTAAGGATTGGCTCCAAAAACTCATTTCCCCAAGCAACATTAATCATTAGCCCTACAGCTTTTTTGTTTGCATTGCCTTTATAGATGGGATGACTGCCTAAATCCTCGAGCTGAACTGCAGGTTCAACCTCGCGATATACAAAATGAAGCTTCGCTCCCCGTACATTGTTCACATTGGCTTCATATGTTTTATCAATATCGACCTCTAAACCGTTATAGCCTGGAATCGCTTTATACACCCGATCGATGTATGCATTCACTGGAGGGATGTTGTGACTTTCTGCCTCTGCCTTTATTTGCGACAGCAGCTCTCGCTTCTCCTGATCAGTCAAATTAACTTGTACAAATGTATGTATCGCGTCACTATGCTTCACATGATGAATGAAGCTTGAAACATTACCGTTTAATTTAATTACAACAACTAGCATCAATGTGCTCGCTGCGATGAAGGATGCTTTTTTCCAAGATAACCAATTCACCGTACTCACTCCACTCCTCAATTGGATTCATAAACGTACAAGCCTGTCTGTTCTATATGCTATGTACGTACGGAGTCGAATATGATTAGATGGGTGGAAAACGCAAAAAAAGAGACAGATATCCTCTGACTCTTCTCGCACACTTATTTACTTGTTGAAGCGTAATTAAGCTTTCGGTGCTTCTTCCGCTTGCAATACCGCTTTACGTGACAAATTCACGCGGCCTTGAGGGTCGATTTCTGTTACTTTAACCGTAATTTGGTCACCAATCTTCACAACATCCTCGCATTTTGCAACACGTTCAGTTGAAAGCTGTGAAATATGCACTAGTCCGTCTTTATTCGGTAAAATTTCAACGAATACGCCGAACTTCTCAATACGCTTAACTGTACCAAGATAAATCTCTCCAACAACAACTTCTTTAACAATTCCTTCAATAATCGCTTTCGCCTTCTGATTCATCTCTTCGTTAGAAGAAGCGATAAATACGGAACCGTCTTGCTCGATATCGATTTTTACGCCAGTTTCTTCAATAATTTTATTGATGATTTTACCGCCGGAACCGATAACATCACGGATTTTGTCTGGATTGATTTTCATGCTAATAATTTTAGGTGCATATTTGGATAAGTTGCTTCTTGAAGAAGTCATAACCTCAGCCATTTTACCTAAAATGTGCAAGCGACCTTCTCTAGCTTGCTCTAAGGATTGTGCCAAAATCGCGCGGTCAATACCTGCAATTTTGATGTCCATTTGAATTGCAGTTACACCTTCAGCTGTACCAGCAACTTTAAAGTCCATATCTCCAAGATGATCTTCCATACCTTGAATATCGGAAAGGATGGAGAACTGTTCGCCATCTTTAATTAGACCCATCGCGATACCTGCTACAGGAGCTTTAATCGGTACACCTGCATCCATCATTGCTAGTGTACTAGCGCAAATACTTGCTTGAGATGTTGAACCGTTAGATTCCAATACTTCAGATACTAGACGAATTGTGTACGGGAATTCTTCCTCAGATGGAATAACTTTGGAAAGCGCACGCTCACCAAGTGCACCATGTCCGATTTCACGACGTCCTGGAGGGCGTAGCGGTCTAGCTTCACCAACAGAGAACGGTGGGAAGTTATAATGGTGCATAAAGCGTTTTGTTTCCTCTGTAGATAGTCCATCCAAAATTTGCACATCACCAAGTGCACCAAGCGTACAAATACTTAATGCTTGAGTTTGTCCACGTGTAAACAGCCCTGAGCCATGCGTACGAGGCAATAGTGCCACATCACATTCGATTGGACGAATTTCACTAAGCGCACGACCATCAGGACGTACTTTATCGTGAGTAATTAAACGACGAACTTCTTCCTTAACGATGTCATAAAGAACTTCTTTTACGTCGCCAATTAGCTCTGGAGTTTCAGCATATACTTCTTCAAAATGTGCAACTGTTTCAGCATTAATCGTATCGATTGCATCTTGACGAGCGTGCTTCTCGGCAATTTTTACTGCTTCCACTAGGCGCGCACCTGCATATGCACGAACAGCTTCATTCACTGTTGCATCTACAGTATGTAAAACTACAGCCATTTTTTCTTTACCAGCAAGCTTTTGAAGCTCTTCGATTGAAGAGATTAATTCTCTGATCGCATCATGACCAAACATAATCGCTTCAAGCATAACTTCCTCTGGCACTTCGTTTGCTTCTGCTTCTACCATCATAATGGCATCTTTAGTACCAGAAACAACGACATAAATGTCAGATTGCTGCTCTTGCTGAACGGTTGGGTTGATAATAAATTCACCATTAATACGTCCAACGATAACGCCACCAACTGGACCATCAAATGGTACGTCAGAAATCGTCAATGCCGCTGAAGTACCGATCATTGCTGCAATTTCTGGTGAGCAGTCTTGATCCACAGACATAACGATATTCGCGATTTGAACATCATTACGGAAGCCTTCTGGGAACAAAGGACGAATTGGACGGTCTGTTAGACGGCTAGAAAGAATCGCTTTCTCACTTGGTCTACCTTCGCGTTTAATAAATCCGCCAGGAATTTTACCTACTGCATACAAACGCTCTTCATAGTTAACCGTTAACGGAAAGAAATCTAAGTCTTTCGGTTCTTGAGAAGCTGTTACAGTACATAGCACTGCTGTCTCGCCATAGCGAATCATCACAGCGGCGTTGGCTTGCTTTGCCAAACGACCTGTTTCGAACACTAGCGGTCTTCCACCTAATGTCGTTTCTACACGATGTTGCATTTAAACCCTCCTCTACTATTACAAAAAGCAACCCGAAAGCCTCCAGATCCATTAAGGATCAACTCAAAGACTGCCAGGTTGCTTTTCATTACACTGATCTTAACGGCGTAGGCCTAATTTTTCAATCAATGCGCTATAACGTTTAACATCTTTCTTTTTAAGGTAAGCAAGCAACTTACGACGTTGACCTACCATTTTCAACAAACCGCGACGCGAATGATGATCTTTCTTGTGCGTACGTAGATGATCTGTCAAATTAACGATGTTTTCCGTTAGGATAGCGATTTGAACCTCTGGAGACCCAGTATCGCTTGCATGCGTTTTATGTGTCTCAATAAGTTCTTGTTTGCGCTCTTGAGTAATTGCCATCCTGATTCACCTCCTTATCGTAATCGCCATTAGCCTAGCATTCGGCGGTGAGCTCGAAATCCAAGCTAAGGTTCAGTTGTACAGGCATAAAGCCTCACAACAGTTCATAGTATAGCATACTTGGAAAGAGTTTGTCGAGATTAGTTTCTCGAAAGCAGTTCTTTTGCTTGAGCCGCATCCTGGCCGATCTGCTCAATTAACTGCTGAATTCCAGAAAAACGTTGCTCTTTACGTATAAACGAAACAAACTCGATTTGCATATGCTCACCATAAATGTCTTCGGAAAAGTCTAACAAATGAGCCTCCATCACAGGAACAATGTCGTCCTTGTTGAAGGTAGGCTTCATCCCATGATTCAATACACCATGGAATCTACGATTACCTAAGTAAGCTTTAACCGCATAGACTCCTAGCGAAATTGTAACATACGGGGCCGCCAATAATAAATTCGCGGTTGGAAAGCCGATTGTTCGACCACGCTGATCGCCAGTTACAACCGTTCCTTCTACCGAAAATCTTCTACCAAGTAAATGATTTGCTTGCTCGATCTGTCCTTGCTCCAAATACTCACGTATAACGGTGCTGCTCACTTTAATGCCATCGATCTCGAAAGCCTCAACGACTTCCACAGAAATATCAGAGGCACACAGCTCCTTCAACACTTCCGTATTTCCAGCTCCTCTAGCCCCAAAGCGGAAATCAAAGCCAGCAACAACGTTAACAACGGACAATTTTTTCAAGATTTCCTCAACAAAGGCATGAGGTGTTATCGCTGAAAATTGCATATCGAAGCTAACGACAAAAACATAATCAACACCAAGCTCTTGAAATAACCTTAGCTTCGTGTCTGACGGTGTCAAGCATTGGTAATACTGCTCTCCTTGACCCAAAATTGCTTTGGGGTGTGGATGGAACGTCATGACGGCTGAAGCAATGCCCCGCTCCTTCGCAGTTTGAATTGCTTTGTGAATCACTTGCTGATGCCCACGATGAACACCATCAAAATGACCAAGAGCAATGGAGAAGCTTTGATCGTTAAGCTCTATATCATTAAGAGATATAGGGTAAGTCAAAGTTATTATTTTCAAAGTTGACACACCTACATTTCATCATTAACATTTTACTTCAAGAAAATACTTTGATTGGAACAATGAGATGCCCTTTTTTATTAAGCTGAAAAATCCCTAGAAAATTGCCTGCTTCATCCAGCACTCTAATAAGCGAATGATCATCAAGCTCTTGATGACCTGTCACATCCGTCCAATACAGCTTCTGCCCTTGAATTGCGTATTTGCGCTTATGCTCTTTAACCACTGTAGCGGGAATATGATCGATCGCTTGAGCAGGATCAATAAGCACCTCATCAATTGTACCGCTAGCCATATGCTGCTCTACTTGCTCAAGTGTAACACAATGGCTTCTCGTTAAGCCGCCAGACATCGTACGCGTTAGGGCTGCCATTGCAGCTGGCACACCTAGCGCTTTACCGATATCGACACAAAGCGTACGTATGTACGTTCCTTTTGAGCATGTGACGGAAAAGGTGAACTGCGGATGAGCCTGCTCTAATTGCATGGAAAGCAGCTCAATTTGATGAATAGTAACTGTTCTTGCTTTTCGTTCCAACGTTTTGCCTTCACGAGCAAGCTCATACAGTCGTTTCCCATCCACCTTTACTGCCGAATACATCGGAGGTACTTGTGGGATATCCCCAATAAAGCTTTGCAGAACCTCTCGCACTTGAGCTTCTGTCACTGTAACGGAATCAAATTGCTCTACGATTGTACCAGACATATCCTCAGTGTCTGTCGCTACCCCTAAGACGATCGTTGCTTCATAGGCTTTAGGACGCTCCTGAATATATTCTACAATGCGAGTGCTTCTACCTAAGCAAAGCGGAAGTACACCTGTAACCATCGGATCTAACGTGCCCGCATGTCCAATACGCTTCATGCCTAACAACCGTCTGCATTTGGCAACAACATCATGCGAGGTCCAGCCTGCTGGCTTCCAAATTGCTAATACGCCATCCATTATGTCAATTCTCCTCTAATTGCCTCAACTAGGCTGTTTACACTTTCCTCAACATTAGAGGAAAGCTTACAGCCAGCAGCACGTACATGCCCGCCACCACCAAAGCTTTGTGCAACCTTAGACACATTTACTTTACCTGCCGAGCGAATGCTTGCTTTAAATACGCCATCATCGGATTGTTTAAATAATATGCCGACCTCTACACCTTCAACATTAAGAATATAGTTTACAATTCCTTCAATATCTTCAGGGACAGCTCCGAACTTTCCTAAATCCTCACTATAAATGACAACCCAGCCAATACTTTGCTCCTCGTTAAATGTGATGCGTCCGAGTGCAGCTTGTAACAGCTTAAGCTTACCCATTGTCATCTTCTCAAGCAAATGATCAGCTAGCTCGTATGCTGAAACACCTAGAGATAGCAACTGTGAAGCCATAGCCATCACGGCTGGTGATGTATTGGAATATCTGAATCCACCAGTATCAGTCAATAGACCAGAGTAAAGCGCCTTGGCACAGGATAGGTTGGGAGTAAATGGTGTACATTGAATGAGATCGTATAATATTTCAACTGTGGCAGCGGCATCGGCTCTAATGATATTAAGGTCGCCAAAACCATTATTCGTTGGATGATGATCAATATTTAATAACGGAGCGCCACTTTGCTTAATACGTTCTAACACATCCCCTAAACGGGAAGCATCGGCACAATCGAGTGCGACAACCGCATCAAAGCTCAATTCCAGCTCGTTGCTATATTGTAGGATGTCATCATAACGGTATAAATAGCTTAAGCGGCCAGGAAGCGTACTTTGATTTACGATTGTAACTTGTTTACCGTATTGTTCAAGCAGCCAGCTCATCGCAGCACATGAGCTAATTGCATCACCGTCCGGATTTTCATGAGCTACAACTAAATAAGAAGAATAGCCTTGTAAAAAGGCTATTGCTTCTTGTAGTTGTGCATCATAGGATGCAGCTATATTCATTTGGAATCAGAATCCCCATTGATTTCAGATAATAAGTTTTCAATGCGGCTGCCGTATTCAATACTGCTGTCGAACTTAAATTGCAATTCGGGCGTATGACGAAGCTTAATGCGTTTGCCAAGCTCTGAGCGCAAATAGCCAGAAGCTTTAGACAATGCAATGAGTGTTGCTTCTTTTTGCTCATCATTACCTAATACGCTTAAATAAACGCGAGACTGTGATAAATCATTTGTCGTCTCAACACCTGTAACGGTAATGAAGCCGATGCGAGGATCTTTAAGCTCAGTTTGGATAATCTGGCTTAGTTCCTTCTTAATCTGTTCACTTACTCGCCCTACACGAATTTTAGACATTGCTTACTCACCTCTCAACTGACTCCATTACAAATGCTTCAATGACGTCGCCTTCCTTAAGATCTTTATAGTTCTCAAGGGTAATACCACATTCAAAGCCCTGTGCTACTTCCTTCGCATCATCTTTATAACGTTTCAAGGAATCAACTTTTCCTGTGTACACGACGATACCATCACGCACTAGACGAGCTTCTGCATTACGAACAATCTTGCCATCAGTAACCATACATCCAGCAATCGCACCAACTTTAGAAAGTTTAAAGACGTTACGAACTTCAGCATGACCGATAACAACTTCTTTGTAGATCGGCTCAAGCAGGCCTTTCATCGCTTGCTCAATTTCATCGATAACGTTGTAGATAATGCTGTGTAAGCGAACATCTACTTTCTCTTGTGCGATTGTTGATTCTGCTTGTGGTTCTGTACGTACGTTAAAGCCGATTACAATCGCGTTGGAAGCTGACGCAAGGTTAATATCAGATTCTGTAATTGCACCAGCACCGCTGTGAATAATTTTCACGCGTACGCCTTCTACATCAATTTTAGCTAGAGAGCCTTTAAGTGCTTCAGCAGAACCTTGTACGTCTGCTTTAATGATCACGTTAAGCTCCTTCATTTCGCCTTCCTTGATATGGTTGTACAGATCATCAAGTGTAACACGAGTGTTCGCACCGATTTCTGATTGGCGATGCTTAATTGCACGACGTTCTGCAATTGCACGCGCTTTACGCTCGTCTTCAAATACCATGAATGGATCGCCTGCTAATGGCACCTCAGTCAAACCAGTGATCTCAACTGGAGTAGACGGACCAGCTTCTTTTAAGCGACGTCCACGGTCGTTCACCATTGCTCTTACACGACCGAAGCAGTTACCTGCTACGAAGGCATCGCCAACTTTTAGAGAACCATGTTGTACTAGGATACGAGCAACTGGACCTTTACCTTTATCAAGCTCAGCCTCAATCACTGTACCACGAGCACGTTTGTTTGGATTTGCTTTGTATTCATTTACTTCAGCTACAAGTAGAATCATTTCAAGCAGACCTTCTAGATTGATACGTTGTTTTGCTGAAACTTCAACAAAGATCGTATCACCGCCCCATTCTTCTGGAACAAGCTCGTACTCAGTCATTTCTTGCTTAATTTTATCTACGTTTGCAGCAGGCTTATCAATTTTGTTAACAGCAACGATAATTGGAACATTCGCTGCTTTCGCATGGCTGATCGCCTCAACCGTTTGCGGCATAATACCGTCATCAGCTGCAACGACGATAATCGTAATATCTGTTACTTGCGCACCACGTGCACGCATAAGCGTAAACGCTTCGTGACCAGGTGTATCTAGGAAAGTGATCTTCTTGCCATTGATTTCAACCTGATATGCACCGATATGCTGCGTAATACCGCCCGCTTCGCCTGTTGTTACACTCGTTTTACGGATGGCATCAAGCAATGTTGTTTTACCATGGTCAACGTGACCCATGATCGTTACAACTGGTGGACGAGTAATTAGATCAGCTTCTTCATCAACCTCTTCAACTGTTTCAAAGTTATCTTCCTCTACAGGAATTTTCACTTCTACTTCAACGCCATACTCGCCTGCAATAAGCAGAATAGCGTCCATATCAACCTCTTGGTTAATTGTAGCCATTACGCCAAGGAAAAGAAGCTTTTTAATAACTTCAGAAGCATCCTTATGCAATAGCTTCGCCAAATCCCCTACTGTCAATGTACCACGTACAATAATTTTTTTAGGGGTGTTGTCAATTTTCTCACGAGGAGGCTGAGACTGATGGTTGTTTTTGCCACGTCCCTTGTTATTACGGCCTTTGAAATTCACGTTAGAACGACCATCTTCAAAGCGCTTATTGCTATGCTTGCCTTTATTGAAGTTGCGATCATCGTTCGTGCTACGCGTTGAATTTTCAAAGCGTGATTCAAATGCTTTCGAAGGTGCGCTCGCAGTTGCAGTTGATGCTGGACGAGCACTGCTGCCTCCGCCACCTTGTGGACGGTTAGAAGATGAACCTTGGAAGCCACCTTGACTACGGTTTCCAGATTGGCCACCGCCTTGTGGACGATTTCCACCACCTTGATTACGGTCACGATTAAATCCTTGGCCTTGTTGACCTGAACCACCTTGACCGCTACCTTGTGGACGTTGTCCGCCTTGACCGCTGCCTTGTGGACGTTGTCCGCCTTGTCCGCTACCTTGTGGACGTTGTCCTCCGCCTTGCGGGCGGTTATTGCCTTGGGATCTGTCTCTATTACCTTGACCCTGACCTTGACCTTGTTGCGCTCTTGGCTTATGTTCGCGCTGTTCATTGTTTCCTGATGAACGTCCTGTCTGATTTTGACCTTGACGTTGCTCACGTGTTTGATTTTCGCTCATATTAATAGAATTCATTGTCCCCTGTCTTTTTTCATCTAAATTTTGCTTTTTCACTTGTGATTCAGAAGCTTGCCCACTGTTCCCCGTTCTCCCTTTTTCAGCGGATGAATCAGTGTTCGATTTTTTAACTGCAGCATTTTCCTTTATATCACGGAAAAATCCTTCGACCTTGGATACCATTTCATTTTCCATGACGCTCATATGGTTGTTTACAGGTAAACCCAGCCTTTTAAGAATGGTGATTATTTCTTTGCTGCTCATGTTCATTGATTTTGCATATTCATAAACACGCAGCTTATCTTTGTTTTCCTTACTGTCCTGTTTATTATTCAAGTAAGATCCACCTCCATATTTTGGCTAAAATGACCTGCAATCAATTTTGCAAATTGCACGTCAATTACTGCGATCACGACTCTTTCTGCCTTACCGATCGCTCTTCCTAGACTTAGACGATCATAAGCTTCAACTAAAGAAACCCCATAGCTGTTACATTTATCTTGAAATTTCTTTTTAGTATTTTGTGAAGCATCGCCTGCAATAATTACAAGCTGCGCCTTTCCCGCTCGAATTGCTTTCAGTACAATTTCATCACCAGTAGCAAGCTTACCTGCACGCATCGCCATTCCTAATGCCGATAATGCTTTATCATTAATCATCTGCTAACTCCTTACTAGCGAGAAATTCATCCTCAAGCTTAACGAAGTCTGCCTCGAGTTGATCGTAGATGTCGTCACCAACAGGCTGTTTCAACGCGCGATCAAGTGCTTTACTCTTTTTAGCTAGCTTAAAGCATGAAAGCTTGCCGCATAAATATGCGCCACGGCCTGACTTTTTGCCACTTAGATCGATTAGAACTTGCTCGTCCGGTGTCCTTACGACCCGAATCAGTTCCTTCTTCGGCATCATTTCCTGGCAAGCCACGCATTTGCGAAGCGGTACTTTTCTTGGTCTCATCGCACACCCTCCATTCTGAATGTACTAATCAATAGATATGGAATCCTGATGCATCACTTCTTGAGAAGTTTTCGGACGTCCGAATTCTTGCTCAGCTTGAGTTTCTGATTTAATATCGATTTTCCAGCCTGTTAGCTTAGCAGCAAGTCGAGCATTTTGTCCTTTAATACCAATTGCAAGTGACAATTGATAATCAGGTACGATTACGCGCGCCATTTTTTCGGATTCAAATACGATAACCTCTAATACTTTAGAAGGGCTTAATGCATTAGCAACATATTCCTCAATATTGTCAGACCAGCGAACAATATCAATTTTTTCCCCTTTAAGCTCGTTTACAATCGTTTGTACACGCATACCTTTAGGACCTACACAGGATCCCACTGGATCAACCTCACTGTTGCGAGAATGAACAGCGATTTTAGAACGGAAGCCAGCTTCACGTGCTACGGAACGAATTTCTACAACACCATCATAAATTTCTGGTACCTCAAGCTCAAATAGACGTTTGAGTAATCCTGGATGAGTACGAGATAAAATAATTTGCGGTCCCTTAGTCGTATTTTCGACCTTCGTAATAAAAGCCTTCACACGATCAAGATGCTTGAACTTATCTGTAGGCATTAGCTCAGTTAACGGCAACACCGCTTCAACTTTACCAAGATCTACAAACAAATTACGAGTATCCTGTCTCTGCACAAGGCCTGTAACGATATCTTCCTCTTTATCGATAAAAGCATTATAGATCAGACCGCGCTCTGCTTCACGAATGCGCTGCATAACAACTTGTTTTGCTGTTTGCGCTGCAATTCGACCGAAATCACGAGGCGTAACTTCAATTTCAGCCACGTCATCCACATGATAGTGAGGATTAACCTCACGTGCGGATTCAACAGAAATCTCTAGTCTAGGATCTAATACATCCTCGACGACTGTTTTACGGGCGTAAACTTTAATTACACCATTATGACGATTAATTTCTACTCTAACATTTTGTGCAGTGTTGAAGTTGCGTTTATAGCTGGAGATAAGTGCTGCTTCAATTGCATCTAAAAGCACTTCTTGGGAGATGCCCTTGTCTTTCGCAATCTCCTGCAGTGCTTCGATAAACTCCATACTCATCGGAACTCTGTTCCCCCTTTCACGAATAAAAAGCTAGAAAATAATTGCAAGTCTTGCGCTTGCAACTTTAGCGTAAGGTAATGTATAGTCATGATTTCCTACACGAACGGTTAGTTCTTCACCGTTAAATGCAAGAAGCTGGCCTTCAAATTCCTTCATTTTGTTAATTGGCTCATATGTTGTTACTAATACATTTTTGCCAATTGCTTTTTGTACATCTTCAGGCTTCTTCAGCGGTCTTTCTGCACCAGGAGAAGACACCTCTAGAAAATATGCACCAGAGATTGGCTCATGAATATCTAGCTGCTCGCTCGCATATTCGCTAATACGGACGCATTCATCTATATCGATGCCGCCCTCTCTGTCGCAGAAAATACGTAGAAACCAGTTACTGCCTTCTTTTACGTATTCAATATCAACCAATTCAAAGCCATTCTCCTCAAGATATGGTGTCATAATAGCCTCAACTGCCGTTTTAATTGCTGATGTACTCAAATGCGTTCCTCCTAAAACTTTTTGATACGAAATAGATCTTGCTTCCTCGTAACAAAAAGTACATCGGAAGCTTAACTTAACTTTTCATGTTACTGCCTGTGCTGCTTCACTGTACATGAAAAGTACTTCGGAAGCATAGGCTTTACTTTTTGAACCGAAATTGATCTTGCTTCCTCGTACAAAATGTCCCTCGGAAGCCTATCTATATTTCATGTACTGCCTAAACAACACATAAAGAGTGGGTTTCCCCACTCTTTAATCGTCAATTCCTTATCAACATCATTGCCACAAAAATTATACCATAATCACAATATAGTGACAAGAAATGATTTCTAATTGAAGAATTGATTAGAAAAGCGATAATTGATTCGATTCAGGCATTCCACGGAAGCAGCCCATCGCAGTCAATAGCTCAATAATCGTTTTTGAAGCCTTTGTACGCATTTGGAAGTCCTCAATCGACAAGTACTCTCCGCCATCTTTCGCTGCTGCGATATTGCGCGCTGCGTTGACACCAATACCGCCAACCGCTGCAAATGGAGGGATAAGCGAATTCCCATCTACCTGGAACTTCTCTGCATCGGAACGATACAGATCGATCGGCTTAAAGGAGAAGCCTCGTGCCGTCATTTCCAAACTCATTTCCAATTGAGAGAGCATTGCCTTTTCCTTCGGTGTTGCGCTAAACCCTTTAGCCTCAATCTCCTCAATCCGCTTGTAAATTGCATCATAGCCCTGACAGAGCAGATCAAGCTCGAAGTCATCCGCGCGCACAGTGAAGTACGTCGCATAGAACTCAATCGGATAATAAAGCTTGAAAAATGCTGTACGTACTGCCGAAATTACATAAGCCGCTGCATGGGCTTTCGGGAACATGTACTCGATGCGTAAACAGGAATCAATGTACCATTGCGGTACATTGCATCGTTTCATTTCCTCAATCCATTCAGGAGTAAGACCTTTACCTTTACGAACACTTTCCGTTATTTTAAACGCAAGTGATGCATCCATACCCGCTTTATAGATTAGATAAAGCATAATATCGTCACGACAACCGATAACCGTTTTAATCGTACACGTATTATTTTTAATTAGCTCCTGTGCATTACCAAGCCAAACTCCCGTTCCATGTGATAGCCCTGAAATTTGCAGCAAGTCGGCAAAGCTTGATGGCTTTGTTTCTTGAAGCATTTGTCGTACGAATTTTGTACCCATTTCAGGAACACCATACGTAGCAACAGAGGTACGAATTTGCTCTGGTCTAACATCTAGCGCCTCCGTCGAGTTAAACAAACTCATTACCTTCGGATCGTTCATAGGAATTGTTGTTGGATCTACACCAGTCAAATCCTGCAGCATCCGCATCATTGTCGGATCATCGTGTCCCAGAATATCAAGCTTCAATAAATTTTCATCGAAGGCATGATAATCGAAATGCGTTGTTTTCCACTCTGCAGTGACATCATCTGCTGGATATTGAACTGGCGTAACATCCTCAACCTCAATGTAGTCAGGAACAACGACGATACCACCTGGATGCTGTCCCGTGCTTCGTTTAACACCGGTACAACCGCTCGCTAGTCGTTGAAGCTCCGCACCTCGCCATTTCTTACCGTGCTCCTCTTCATACTTTTTGGCAAAGCCATATGCTGTTTTTTCCGCTACTGTACCTATTGTACCGGCACGGAATACATTTTTCTCACCAAACATTTCCTTAGTGAAATTATGGGCATGAGGCTGATATTCTCCAGAGAAGTTCAAGTCGATATCGGGAACCTTATCTCCCTTAAAGCCAAGGAAGGTTTCAAACGGAATGTCTTGACCTTCACCCTTTAGAGGTTGTCCACAATGTGGGCAATCCTTATTCGGCAAGTCAAATCCACTTGGCACGCTACCATCCAAAAACCATTCGCTATACTTGCATTCTTTGTTAAGACATAAATAATGTGCAGGAAGCGGGTTTACCTCTGAAATTCCTAGGAAGGTCGCAACAACCGATGATCCTACTGAACCCCGCGATCCTACAAGGTAACCATCTGCATTCGACTTCTTAACTAGCTTTTCCGAAATCAAATAGTTGGCCGAGAAACCATATTTAATAATCGGTACTAGCTCTTTCTCCAAGCGATCAATGACGACCTGAGGTAGATCCTCACCATACATATCCTTCGCAGTTGAATAGCAAGTATTACGGATTTCATCATCCGCACCTTCAATATTAGGAACGAACAGCTCTTTGGGGAACATATCATATTTCTCAAAGCGATCAGCTAGCTCATTTGGATTTTTAATTACAACCTCGTAAGCAATTTCTTCACCTAAAAACTTAAATTCCTGCAGCATTTCATCCGTCGTACGGAAATGCGCGTCAGGCTTACGAATCGATTTCAGCGGACTAAAGCCAGTAATTCCATGAATCGTAATATCGCGATATATTTTGTCCTGTGGATTCAAATAATGTACATTACCTGTCGCAATAACAGGCTTATTTAGCTTCACGCCGATTTGATAAATTCGTCTAAGCGCATCTTCTAGCTCCGCTCTGCTGCCAACAAGGCCCTTCTCAACAAGATGAATGTAGAAATCGATCGGTTGAATTTCTAATACATCATAGAATTGTGCAACCTCTTCTGCTTCCTCTTGAGACTTGTTAAGCACCGTTTCAAAAAACTCACCCTTCTCACAACCAGACACTACTAACAAGCCTTCTCGCAGCTCCATCAGCTTAGATTTCGGAATCGTCGCCATTTTTTTATAGTATTCTGTGTGAGACAAGCTAATTAGCTTAAATAAGTTTTTCTTACCAACCGCATTTAGAGCATATACGCAGGAATGGAACGGTCGAGCATTGCTTAAATCTAACCCGACATAATCATTAAGCTGAGTGAGCTTCACAATATTACGCTCTAACGCATCCTTAATTAAGCCATTTAAGATACCGCCAAGAGCAATGGTATCGTCAATCGCGCGGTGATGATTTTCTAACGATACTTTATATTTATCAGTTAACGTATTCAAACGGTGATTTTTCATCGTCGGGTGCAGTAATCTTGCTAGCTCTAAAGTATCTAGCACTGGATTTTGCACCTCTGGCATACCTAGCGTTTTACAGTTCGCTTGAATAAAGCCGATATCGAAGCGAGCATTATGCGCCACGAGGATATCATCACCTACAAATTCAACAAATTGTCGTAAGGTAGGCTCAAGCTCAGGAGCATCAACAACCATCTCGTCAGTAATGTTGGTCAACTGTTGAATATTGTACGGAATTTTCTCATGTGGATTAATAAAGGAGCTAAAGCGATCAATTTCCTTACCATCTTGCATACGAACGCCAGCAATTTCAATAATTTTATTATGAATGACCGATAGACCCGTTGTTTCTATATCAAATACAACATAAGTAGCTTCTGCAAGCAATTGCTCTCTAGCATTAATGACAATCGGTACAGCATCATTTACAAGATTAGCTTCAACGCCAAACATAACTTTAATATCATGCTTTTTCGAAGCCTTGACCGCATCTGGGTAACACTGCACATTGCTATGGTCGGTAATCGCAATCGCTTTATGTCCCCATTTCGCAGCTGTCGCTACATAATCACCTACATGAGTTACCGCATCCATCGTGCTCATCGTTGTATGCAAGTGGAATTCTACACGCTTCTCCTTAGCATGATCCATGCGGCTTGGTGGAGCATTCACTTCATGAAGGTCATTAGGAATCATTACAAGCTCAGGCTCATGCATAAAGCGATCGTATTCTACTTTACCTCTCGCTCTAATCCACTTTTTATTGCTAAGCTTGTTTAAAATTTTCACATCTTCCTTCGTCTTCGCGAACACCTTCATCGACAAGGAATCTGTAAAATCCGTTAAGTTAAAGGTAAATAGTGTACTACCGTTTCGTAGCTCCTTCACATCAAGATTAAACACCATACCTTGTACTGCTATTTTCTTCTCTTCATCGACGACATTCATTAGTGGAATAATTTCATCACGGATATCATAGCCGATTGCTAGACGAACTGGCTCCTCACCATTATTTTCCTCCGGCTCTTCAGGTGCCTCAGATGGCGCCGCTGCCATCAGCTGCTGAATCGCCTCATTGTTTTCCTGCTCAATCTGCTCCATAAACTGCTCATACACTTCTTCATTGCGCTGTGCAAGCTGTAATTTCACATGGATTGAGCGAGAAAAATATTGCTGATAAAATTCTTTAACCGAATCATCGATTTTTTTCTTGCGCGCTAGCTCCAAGCCTGTTGTATCGAGCAGTCCAAGCGTTAATACATCTGCTGCAGCTTGCACATTCGCCTTCTGCAGCCAGCCATTTACGGAAGGAATATTTTTTTGTGCCCATTCTAAAAAAATCGGCCAATATTGTAAAATGATATTTTCACTTTCGACGATATCATCATAAATAAATATGAAGGATGTATTTGCAATATGGGCAAACTTTTTACGTACTTGATGAGTTAACGTATTATAGGCTTGTAAAGGTACTAAGGACGTTTTGCGAATGCAAAACGTCCAATCATTGTTATGCTTATTAACGATAACTTGATCAATATACCCATCTTCAAAATAAGCCTTAATGAGATCCTGCGGCAGGCCAGCTTGCTCAAGCAACATCTCAAAACGTTGACGCTTGCTGTCAGCAGGGTTCATGTACATCACTCCTAACGATTTTAGTCGGTGATGACGAAGTAATTCTAGAGAAGCTTACTCGACATCGAATCTTGAACTCTGCCAAGACTTCCGATGCTCGCGTACCTACGTTGTACGCTACGCTTCTTTCGTCTCTAGCATCAATCAATCTTCTCGGTCCTGACCTTCTAAAATTTAATCTTTAGTTAAACCATTAATACGCTCTTGCAAAGACTACAGTATGCTTCGCTGCATCTCCACAAACTAGACATGTAGATTTATGTGTTTCTGGCTCGAATGGAATGTTACGGCTTGTCGCACCAGTTTCTTCTTTCACTGTCTTTTCACAAGCTTCAGAGCCACACCAGCCCGCTTCCACGAATCCACGTTTTTTCTCCATAGCCGCTTTCATTTCATCAAGCGTCTCCACAGAGTAGGAGTTTTCAGCACGGAATGCTTTTGCGCGTTCAAACATCTCTTGTTGAGTTTCGTCAAGCATTGCTTGCACTTCTGCAACAAGATTATCCTGTTTTACAATGCGCTTTTCGCCTGTAATACGTGATACTAGAACAACTTGTCCATTATCCATATCGCGAGGTCCTAGCTCAAGACGAAGCGGAATTCCGCGCATTTCATACTCATTGAACTTCCAGCCCGGACTTACATCAGAGCGATCATCTACGCGAACACGTACGCCCGCAGCTTTAAGCTCCTTGTAAAGCTCGTCAACGCGTGCGACTACTGCATCACGTGTTTTGGCAGGACCAATCGGAATCATCATAACCTGTGTTGGCGCAATTTTTGGTGGCAATGCCAAACCGCGATCATCACCATGCACCATAATTAGTGCACCGATTAGACGTGTGCTCACACCCCATGAAGTTGTATGGCAATATTGAAGCTCGTTATTACGATCCAAATATTTAATATCAAATGCGACTGCGAATTTCGTTCCCAGGAAATGAGAAGTTCCGGCTTGAACTGCTTTACCGTCCTTCATCATTGCTTCGATGGAATACGTATTAACCGCACCAGCAAAGCGCTCAGAAGGTGTTTTTTCACCTTTAATAACTGGGATAGCCAGAAACTCTTCAACAAACTGCGTATATACATCTAGCATTTGCAAAGTTTCTTGACGTGCTTCTTCCTCAGTTTCATGTGCAGTATGACCTTCCTGCCATAGGAATTCACTTGTGCGCAAGAAAGGCAAGGTGCGTTTTTCCCAACGAACAACGTTCGCCCATTGGTTAATTAATACTGGTAGATCACGATAGGATTGAATCCACTTCGCATACATATGTCCGAACATCGTTTCAGAGGTTGGACGAATGGCTAGACGCTCCTCTAGCACCTCGCCAGCTGCTTCTGTTACCCATGGTAATTCAGGGTTAAAGCCTTCGACATGATCCTTTTCCTTTTGGAAAAAGCTCTCTGGAATAAATACGGGAAAGTAAGCATTACGATGACCAGTTTCCTTGAAGCGACGATCAAGGTCACGCTGAATATTTTCCCAAAGCTCATAGCCCTCAGGACGGAACACGATACATCCACGCACTGGTGAATAATCCATTAATTCAGCTTTTTTAATTACGTCAATATACCAACGTGAGAAATCCTCTGATTGAGGTGTAATTTCCGTTACAAATTGTTTATCTTTAGCCATGGGCTAATCTTACTCCCCTCGAATTAATCTAACTATATCATTGTACGTGACAACTAACATTAGCAGCATTAATAATGCAAAGCCGATAAAATGAACTAAACCTTCCTTATTCGGATTGATCGGTTTACGTCTAACGGCCTCAAGACCAATAAAGATCAAGCGACTTCCATCAAGCGCTGGTACAGGCAATAGGTTAAATATACCCAGATACAGACTTAATGTAGCCGTCCAGCTAGTTAGCTGCACGATACCTTGCTTAGCAATTTGACTAGTCATTTCAGCTGTTCGTACTGGTCCACCCAAGTCATCTAGCTCAACCTGTAGCGTCACTAGCATTTTCAGCCCATCTAAAATGAGAATGGTCATATCCTTCATTAGCGTCACGCCACCAGTAAACGTCTCGCCAAGCTGCGGGGTTCTTGTACCATATGCAGGTGTTACACCGATTTTACCTTCACCATTTTCATTGGGAACGGGTGTAATCGTAACCGAATTGGCATTGCCATCACGGATGTACTCAATAACAATAGGTTCATTCGGATGCTCTGCAATAATATCAATCATACGAGTTACGTTCGTGCCAACCTGTTCACCATCTACAGAGGTAATGATGTCCCCTACTTTTAATTCCGATTGTATTGCCGGCATATCAGGAGATAATTGACCAACCTGTAAGTTCTCCTTAACCCCTGCCATCTGTACATATACGAGAAACAACACAAAAGCTAATATAAAATTCATTAACGGACCAGCAAAGATTGCCATCGCTCGCTGACCAACTGTTTTCCCACCAAATTGACGATCAAGTGGAGCTATTTGCGTTTCATTGCCACGCGCAATAATCAGCGCTTGTGGATGAATACTGTAATGCTCAACCTCTCCATCTAGCTCTAAATCAATATGTAGATTGCGTTCCAGGTCAATTGAAACTACTTCACCGCGAATGGCTTCTCTACGTTCATCTAGACGGTCTAGATAGATACGATGCACGATGCCGTCCTTTAATCGAACGGCAATCGTTTGACCAGGCTGAACCTCGATTAGCTCTGGATCTTCCCCTGCCATTCGAACAAACCCGCCTGCAGGAATTAGACGCAGTGTATACTTTGTTTCTCCGCGCTTAAATGAGAACAGCTTAGGCCCGAATCCAATTGCAAATTCTCTAACTAGAATTCCTGCTCGTTTGGCAAAGAAATAATGTCCCCACTCATGAACGGTTACAATCACAAAAAACACGAGAACGGTTAACAATACCGTTTGAATCATTTGCATATCTAAAAGCCTCCTATCGTTACGGCCTGTACATAGATTATCATTATTCTACTATGCGACACAAGAGAACTAACTTTTACATTAAATTGCTGCTGCTACAGCTCTTGCCTCTTGGTCTACAGCAACGATAGCGTCAATTGTATCAACTTTACATTCAGCATGGGCATTTAACGTTTCCTCGACAACACGCTCGATATCTAAAAACGAAATTTCTTGCTTCAAAAAGCGCTCGACTGCAATTTCATTTGCAGCGTTGTATACAATTGGTGCAGATAAACCAGCTTTTCCACATTGGAAGGCTAATCTTAACATAGGGTAACGCACAAAATCCATTGGACGGAAGTTTAACTGTCCAATTTGTGCAAGGTTTAACGGTTCGCTATTGTTCCCAATACGCTCAGGATATGACAACGCATATTGAATCGGCACTCGCATATCAGGCATACCAAGCTGAGCGATCACGCTATGATCTACAAACTCCACATAAGAGTGAATAATGCTCTCAGGATGAATAACAACATCGATTTCATCATAATTAACATTGAATAGCCAATGCGCTTCAATCACTTCTAAGCCTTTGTTCGCCATTGTCGCAGAATCGATCGTAATCTTCGCTCCCATTGACCAGTTGGGATGCTTCAATGCCTGCTCAACTGATACATTGCTAAGCTGTTCCCGGGTATAATCGCGAAAAGATCCTCCCGATGCAGTTAACGTCAGACGCTTAATTTGTGTACGTGACTCGCCATTTAAGCACTGAAAAATCGCCGAGTGTTCACTATCCACAGGTAGTATCTGTACTCCCTTAGTTTTAGCACGCTCCATAACGATATGTCCTGCTGTGACAAGCGTTTCTTTATTAGCTAAGCCAATATGCTTTCCAGCGTCAATCGCCGCAAGCGTAGCTGGCAAGCCTCTACTACCGACAATTGCCGTTATCACAATGTCCGCTTCATGGATTGAACCAACTTCAATTAAGCCTTGTTCACCATATACAATTTTTGCTGGCACGTTGACAAGCCCTGCTAAATGATCGGCTAATTCCTTCGTCGCCACACTTACAAGCTTAGGTGTAAATTTATGAATTTGCTCTGCTAGCAACGTAATATTATTGCCTGCTGACAAGGCAACAACATTAAATTTGTCTCTATGCTGATCAACGATGTCTAATGTTTGTGTGCCAATTGATCCTGTTGATCCCAATAATGAAATATTCTTCACAAATTCCCTCCGCTTACATTGGGATTAGTCCACTCAGTACAAGAATAGGGAATACGATGATCCAGCTATCCGTACGGTCAATGATGCCACCGTGTCCTGGTAAAATATTGCTCATATCTTTAATCCCGCGTACTCGTTTATAGGCAGATTGCATCAGATCACCAAGTTGACCTGCTACTGCTGCCACTAAACCAATGATTGCCGAATGCCCAATCGTAATAAATGAAGGTGCAACTATAGCAAATATAATTGCTATGATAATGGAGCTGGCAACCCCGCCAATTGCCCCTTCAATCGTTTTGTTCGGACTAATTAAAGGAGCTAGCTTATGCTTGCCGAAGGCACGTCCGCAAAAGTATGCACCAATATCACTTGCCCAAATCGAACAAAATGCTAAAAAGCTCCACCACAATGCATTGTTGTCCATTAATCGAACATCAATCATCGCAGCAAAACCAATTCCTAAATACACTGTTCCTAGCAAAGTAAGGGCAACCTGATCAATGCTATATTTATTTTTAGAAAAAACGGTAAGAGCAAATAAAACAAACATTAGCAGCCAGACAACGGTCATATCTGAAATCCATTCGACCCCATACCATTGAAAAGGCAATACGAGCGACAACAGTCCAATGTATGCCGACAAAGCAAGAGGATTATACCAGCTCATTCCGTTCATTCTTAAATATTCAAATAATGCTACACAAGCCATTGCAACGATTAGTGCCACATAGAAGTGCCCCCCTGCAATCATCAAGCCAAAAAATACTGCAGCAGCAAGGACACCAGTAATCACTCTTTGCTTCATTGCACTATTTCACCTCTAATGTGACCTACACTCCGCCAAAACGTCGTGCGCGCCGCTGATATTCTTGAATCGCAGCAATAAAGTGTGCTTCTGTAAATTCAGGCCAATACACATCCGTAAAATAAAACTCACTATAAGCCAATTGCCATAACATAAAATTGCTTAAACGAATTTCACCGCTTGTTCGAATCAGTAAGTCTGGATCAGGCATATCTTTTGATTGCATATAACTTGAAAATAACTGCTCATCAATTTGTCCAATCTGTAACTTACCTCTTTCTACTTGCTGGGCTATACTCTTCACTGCTTCAAGCAATTCTAGTCTGCCACCATAATTTAAGGCAAAGTTTAAGACAAGCCCATCGTTATTGGCCGTTTTTCGCATTGCTTCTTCAACAGCCTTCCGCGTATATGGAGGTAACTGCTCTTGGTCTCCCATTACTCGTACTTGAACATTGTTCTCCATTAATTCATCAATTTCAAGCTCAAGAAATTGCTGGGGTAGCTTCATCAAAAACTCTACTTCCTCTTTTGGACGCTTCCAATTCTCTGTTGAAAATGCGTAGAGCGTTAAATACTTCACACCCAAATCATTAGCAGCAATTGTAATTTTCTTAACTGTTTTCATACCACTGTGATGCCCTGCAATACGAGGTAACCCTTTTTGCTTTGCCCATCTTCCATTACCGTCCATAATGATCGCAATATGTTCTGGTATATTATCTAACTGAACTGGTAATTGAGATTGAGGATCCACTTCCCCTTTTTTAGACCAAAGTCGTTTTAACAATTGGCTCCCTCCCCAGCAAAAGAATCCGAGAAATGTCGCTATTTAGTGAAAGAACCCCACCTTAAGGAGGGGCTAATCATAGTTACACTTCCAATATTTCTTTTTCTTTAGTTGCTAATACTTTATCGCTTTCAGCGATATATTTATCCGTTAGCTTTTGAATATCATCTTGATAACGTTTCGATTCATCTTCAGAAATCTCAGTTTTTTCAAGCTTTTTAATGCTGTCATTCGCATCGCGACGAATGTTGCGAACTGCAACCTTAGCATCCTCAGCGATTTTCTTAGCTGTTTTTACAAGCTCAACACGTCGTTCCTCTGTTAACATTGGAACTGTTAAGCGAATAATTGATCCATCATTTGAAGGATTAAGACCTACATCGGATTTCAAAATTGCACGCTCAATATCAGCCAATGATGATTTATCCCAAGGTTGGATTAACAATGTACGAGAATCAGGTGTAGTAATGTTAGCCAACTGATTAAGTGGAGTTGGTGTTCCGTAATATTCTACTTGGATACGATCAAGCAATGAAGGGCTAGCTTTTCCAGCACGTAAAGTAGCAAAATCACGTTTTAATGCAGCCAACGCCTTTTCCATTCTTTCTTCTGCTGATTTTTTTATTGCTTGTGGCATTACTTTCCACTTCCTTTCACAATTGTACCAATTTTTTCACCTAAAACAACACGTTTAATATTGCCGTTTTCAGTAATTGAGAATACGATAAGTGGGATGTTATTATCCATACATAATGAAGAAGCAGTAGAATCCATTACTCCTAGATTACGATTTAATACTTCTAAGTAAGTAAGTTCTTCGAATTTTTCAGCAGTTGCGTCCTTGAATGGGTCTGCAGAATATACACCGTCTACTTTATTTTTAGCCATCAAAATTACTTCTGCTTCAATTTCAGCGGCACGTAGTGCAGCAGTTGTATCGGTAGAGAAGAATGGGTTACCAGTACCAGCTGCGAAAATTACAACACGACCCTTTTCTAGATGACGAATCGCACGACGACGAATGTAAGGTTCTGCGATTTGTTGCATTGCAATAGAGGTTTGTACACGAGTTGGTACATCAATTTGTTCCAATGCGTCCTGCAGCGCCAATGAGTTCATCACTGTTGCTAGCATCCCCATGTAATCAGCTGTTGCACGATCTATCCCTTTAGCCGTACCTGCAATTCCGCGCCAAATATTACCGCCACCAACGACAATTGCTACTTCTACTCCTAGTGCGACAACTTCTTTAACTTGGCTAGCGATGGAAGAAATAACTGATGCTTCAATACCATAGCCCTCTTGACCTGATAGCGATTCACCACTAACTTTCAATACGATGCGTTTAAATACAGGTTGTTCCAACTTTTTGACCTCCATCTTCCACCTCTTGCTTAGAGGCATTCAATAATATTTCTATAATAATACAAGTAAAGCGGGGCAGAAGCCCCGCCCCTCTTGGTTGAGTTCGGATTAACGTTTTACTTGAGCCATAACTTCTTCAGCGAAGTTCTCAACTTTTTTCTCTAGACCTTCACCAAGCTCAAAGCGAGCAAAGCGACGGATAGAAATATTTTCACCGATAGTGCTAATTTTTTCATTTACAAGTGTAGCAATTGTTTTGTCTGGATCTTTGATGAATGATTGCTCAAGCAAGCAATATTCTTCATAGTATTTAGACATACGGCCTTCAACCATTTTTTCAACGATATGTGCTGGTTTGCCTTCGTTAAGTGCTTGTTGTGTAAGAATTTCTTTTTCTTTTTCAAGCTCTTCAGTCGGAACTTCTTCACGACGAACATATTTAGGATTAGAAGCCGCAATGTGCATTGCAACATCTTTAACGAAATCTCTGAATTGATCTGTTTTAGCAACGAAGTCAGTTTCACAGTTGATTTCAACTAGAACACCGATACGGCCATTGCTGTGAATGTAAGATTCAACTAGACCTTCAGTTGCGATACGACCTGCTTTGTTAGCAGCTGCCGCAAGACCTTTTTCACGAAGATGAGCGATCGCTTTATCGATATCGCCACCAACTTCTTCTAATGCTTTTTTACAATCAAGCATTCCTGCTCCAGTTCTTTCACGTAGTTCCTTTACCGCGCTCGCGTTTACTGCCATATAAAAAACCTCCTAATAAGTTTAGATTGTATGTCGATTTTCGTTCAAAAAAAGGGTAGTGAGAGGCTTTCACCATCTGACCACCCTTTGTTGTTTATTCAATCATTTGCTATTATGCAGTTGTTTGCTCACCTTGGTTAGCTTCAACAATTGCATCTGCCATTTTTGCAGTAAGCAATTTAACCGCACGAATCGCATCGTCATTACCAGGAATTACGTAGTCGATTTCGTCTGGGTCACAGTTTGTATCAACGATACCAACGATTGGGATACCCAATTTGCGAGCTTCTGCAACAGCAATACGCTCTTTACGAGGATCGATAACAAACAATGCGCTTGGAAGTTGTTTCATGTTTTTAATTCCACCAAGGAATTTCTCAAGACGCTCTTGCTCTTTTTTAAGAAGGATAACTTCTTTTTTAGGAAGCACTTCAAATGTACCATCTTGCTCCCATTTTTCAAGAGTTTTCAAACGATCAATACGTTTTTGAATTGTTTGGAAGTTAGTAAGCGTACCACCCAACCAACGTTGGTTGATGTAGAAGTTACCGCAACGCTCAGCTTCTTCTTTAACAGAATCTTGAGCTTGTTTTTTTGTACCTACGAAAAGAACAGTGCCGCCGTCTGCAGCGATAGATTTAATGAAGTTGTACGCTTCATCAACCTTTTTAACTGTTTTTTGTAAGTCAATAATATAAATACCGTTTCTTTCTGTGAAGATATAACGATCCATCTTTGGATTCCAACGACGAGTTTGATGACCGAAGTGAACCCCAGCTTCTAATAGCTGTTTCATGGAGATAACCGCCATATTCAACACCTCCTATTTTGGTTTTTTGTCCTCCGCTTTTCGCAACTTATATCATCACTTGTAGCGATACAAGCACCGATGACATAATTGAAAAGCGTGTGTTTTTAACACCGAAAATTAATATACCATATTGTACTATTAGAAGCAAGCCATTTAACAAATAATTTGTCGTTTACTGAATAAGTTTCAAGCCTTTTGTTGTGATTTGCTCATTTGCTTCTGCTTCTGTCAACGGCTGAGCTGAAAACATTTTACGTAAATCCTCTAATTCACTTAGCTCCTCAACATAAAAAAAACCGGCGCGAATAGTCGCATCGTTTTTTCGGAAATAAGAAACAAATTCATCCGCGTCGTCGATAATTCCATTTTCAGCTAGCCGTTTACCTGTTTTTTTTATGGTGTCTCCGTGATACACCCGTAGTATATAAGAGACCTTTGGCTTCTCTACACCCTCAACAGAGGGTGTAGGCAAGTTGTCCTTCTCCTCAGCTTGTGAAACCTCAGGAGCTGCCGGCTGCTGTGGCTCACTAGGCTGCTTTACTTCAGATTGATCATTCTGATCTGCTAATGGTGCCTCTGTAGCTTCTGGAGCTATTGATGGAGAAGGAGTTGGCGACGCACCTTCATTCAATTGCTGCTCTATTTGCGTTAATTGCTGTTGGCCCTTCTCACCCAATTGAAATAGCTCCAGCAGCAATACGCCGATAATCATTCCAATACCGATCCCAACAAGTAATGAACGTTTATGCATAGTGAGCCTTCTCCTCCTGCTCAGCTAGCTGTAAAATTAGTTGAACCTCGCCTTTGTTTTTTCCTAGCTTTTTCGCGATAGTCTCAATCGATTTACCAGCATGATACATTTCGAATAACTCTGCATAACGTTTATGTATGCTATTTTCAGGTAATTCCACTTTTGCAGCAGTTGCTACATTTGAAGCAATCTCCTGCTGAGACGAACCCTCACCATGTTTAACGATTGAGTTAGGTGAGAGACTTAGCAGTTGAAGCTTCGCTTCTAATGCAGCACATTGCTGCTGAAGCTTAGCCAATTGCTCTTCTGCTTGCTCATTACGCTTTTCTAGTCGCGCCATCATTTCGCTTTTTACGCGTTCTTCCTCACGAAGCTTCTGCAAGGATGAAGTTAGCATTTGCACTAACTCTTCATGCTCACTCTCCATATTCTCCATAAATTGCTCAAACGCTAGCTCAAGCTGCTCAATTTGAGCTGCTGAACTAGCGCTATTGGAATTTCCTTTCCCTTTAGGCAGCAACAGAGCCGCAACTACGATTACTGCACCAAGCAATGCAATATATTGCCACGAATCCATTAACATCCCCCCTAGCTACTAAAGCCGAATATCTAATTTATGCCCCTTAAAAGGATGATGATTTTCAACCTGTTCCTGTAGCTCTTGATTTTTCTTTTTATTTTTCTGCTGTTGATCCGAAGCTTCGCCTTCTCGTTCCTGTTCGTCTTCACGGACAATGCCTTTTTCAATTTCATCAACAGCTGAAGTTTGTGTCCGCTTTTCTTCTGTTTCTCTTGCGACACTTTCTTCCAGAATCGTTTGTTCTGTAACTGGACGATGAATCATTTGCTGTTGCAAATTACTTAATTCTGGAGCACGTGGTACGGATAGTTGGAGATTTAATGGATTAATGGCCATATTACTCAACCCCTATTCATATCATTATAGGTAAGGCATCATCACAATCTCGCCATTCTCGTATTTGAACACCATTCGACTCGTTGTATCTTTAATATAACGCGTGTAGCGGCCAATTACAATTTTTACTCCACCAAATATTTGGTTTTTTACACTTACCGTTGCAGCCTCTGTATCTTCTAGCTGCTTTTCAATTTCCATCATTTGCTCCTTAGCTTCATTGAGCAAATCCAACGTTTGTTTTTTAGTAATCATTAGCTTTTGTCGCATCGCTAGTCTATCAGCTGTTAATCTGCCAGTAGAGGCCATTTGATCCAATATAACCAAAGCTTTTTCAGTACGGTCCAAATTTTCTGAGTGCTCTTTGATGACTGAACGAAGACTGCTTTGTTGTTCACGATGCATTGGATTAATACCGACTTCAATGGTAGTAGCGGTAGACATCGCATTACCAACTGTTTTGGCAACGACTCCATCCCCTGCTTGAATGCTGCCACCAACAATTAGTCCTTTAGCGCCTTCGCACAATACTTTTTTTCCAGCTTTCACATTTGAGTGCAAGATGCTTTGGTTTACAGTAATATCGCCACCTGCGACAATATTTGCATCTTGAATAAATGAGCATTTGATATCTCTGGCTGCTTGTACAAGCCCTTTACCAGAAGCCATTACCCCGCCCGTAATTTCAATGGAACCACCAGACACTAGATCGGCACCCTCGACACCACCGACGATACGTATGTCGCCCCCTGCGCTAACCTTGAAACCAGTTAATACATTCCCCCGTATAACTACTGTTCCAATAAAATCAACGTTTCCGACACGATAATCAACATCGCCCTTTACCTCATAAACAGGAAAAACATTAATTTTATCATTTTCAGTAATCGAGATTAATCCATCTATCGCAGCATACATAGAGTTGCCTTCTGCGTTAACTACGACATTTTTCCCAACTTTAAATCTCGCTTGCTTACCAAGTGTTCCAGGTATCACTTCTCCATACACATTAATTCCTGGTTTACCAATTTGAGGGGGAGCAAGCTGGGCGATTAACTGACCTCGTGTAACGTTGTCTAGCTGTGTTACCTGTTTAAAGTCTATCACTTCTCGTTCGCTGTGCTGTTCAGATTGCTTGTTTTTCACATCTACAAACTGAACAAAGCCATCGTCGCCTCTGCTCGCAGCAATTCCTTTTGCGATTTCAATTTTTTTGTTCATATATAATATTGGATTATTACATACTAAGGAAATATTCTCGTGCAGTAAACCTTGGACAATACCTTTTGATTGAAAGAATTGTTCCAATTCCTCAGGTACATAATTCTCTTCATCAAAAATCGTTTTAAAACTTAGCCATACTGTAAGCTTATCAGATGAGACTTCAAGATTAATGCTGGAATCAAGTTTTTGATTGTCCATGACCTACACCCCCTCTGAATTCATCGAAAAAGTTCCGCTTTGTGCTGCTCTAATACACCTTTTAGTCGTTGAATTGCTTTTGAGTGAAGCTGAGAAATACGTGAAGGAGATAGCTGCATGACTTCTGCAATTTCACTCAAGCTTAAGTCCTCGTAATAGAATAAAGAAATGACCGTCCGTTCCTTTTCAGTCAATCGTTCAATTCCCTTTTCTAAGCTTGCTTTAAGAAACACATCATCTACAGTTGTTTCTGGTTTTTTTGCTGATTGATCTATTAAAAGAGACATGCGTGTCTCTGATTCTTCCTCTCGTAATGGTTCCTCTAAAGAAAAAACCGTAGACAAAGAAATATCTTGCACAATATTTGCAAAATCTTTTTCTGTTAATTCAAGATATTCACATACTTCAGCGTCCGTTACCGATCTCATATAACGCTGCTCAAGTACTTGATACGCTTCGTCTACTTTTTTCGCCTTTTCGCGAACTGATCGCGGAACCCAATCACCTTGACGTAAACCATCAATAATAGCTCCGCGAATTCGCCATGAAGCATAAGTTTCAAATTGTAATCCACGTAAATAATCAAATTTCTCAATGGCGTCAATCAAACCCATGACGCCATGACTTGCCAAATCTTCCTTTGAAACATTTTTAGGTAAACCTATTGACATGCGATTTGTGACATAATCCACTAGCAATAAATACTTTTCAATGAGATCCTTCTTGGCATTAATATCACCATATTCCCGCCATGCTCGCCATAATTCCATAGAAGTCAGGTGAGGTACTTTTTGTTCTTTCATTGTTTCACTCTCCTGTTAGGTGACGTACTGCTCTCGTCAGGTCTTCTGCTTGCATTTTATCTGTAGATACGAGTTTTTTAGGGGTTAGCGGTTGAAATTGTGCAGCTTTAGTGTCCTGCGTATTAATCGGTTCTTCTTCTTTGACCGCTTTACCTTGAGCCATCTGTTCACGTAAAATTGAATTCAAATCTTCATCGCCATCTGGCGTAACATAATCAATGTTGCTGCCAGCTACGTCTTCCTTGACCTCTTCATTGACTTCTGTCTTGGTTTCGTCAGTAGCGATTAAGCTTCCAATAATAAAACGTACGCCGTACGCTAATATGAAAAACAATATAAATGAATAAACACCACGGACTAATGCAGTGCTCCACGGATTGTTTGCTAGTCCTAGTAAAAATACAAAAACTAAGCCCACCAAGCCGAAACAAATATTCCAGCGCCAGCTTCCATACATTTTAGATCTCCTTTATCCCTTTTTGCACGCTGCGAATGGTCAGTATCCCATTTTCCGAGCTTACCTCGATCGTTCTTCCAAAATTCCCACCAGTATCTTGTGAGATTAATGGAATATTATACTGCTCGAGCATTAGTAAGCACGATTCTACGTTACGTGGACCAATTCGCAATGAATCAGTTTGCCCTGGTAAAGTAAACATCTGAGCTCCGCCAGCCATTTTCGCTTCTATTGAGCGTATGCTTGCTCCATGCGCCAGCATGCGTTCAATTAGCTCAGGAATGGCTGTATCTGCGTACTTCGCAACATTTATCGGAACTTCTCTTGCAATAGAGGAGGATGGGAGCATCACATGTGCCAATCCAGCTATCCTCTGTTTCGGATCATATAAGGAAAGTCCCACACAAGAGCCGAGCCCAGTTGTTTTAAGCACCTCACCATTAGTAGCTGTATTCAAATCTGCCATTCCTACCTTGATCATTTTGTCACTTATCATCTAATCCTACTCCTAATGCACGGAATATTGTTTCAAAAGAGTTTGGATCAGGGATTAAGAAAAAATGACCTTCAAGCGTCTGGCAGTCCTCAAGAAAACTAGTTTCTATTAGAAGTGCAGAGTCTCCCATTTCACCATACTGCATAATGCCATAGCTTAATATAGCTCCAGCCATATCATGAGCAACTACTGGAACTGAGGGCTGCATTTGTAGTTTAGTGAAATCCGCAAGGGATGAAAGATAAGAGCCTGCAAGAATATTACCAATTTCACAAAGCATAGACATCTCTAGCTCTGTATATGTGCCATCATTGATGTGTTCCCCAGGAAGTAGTTGATTCATTAACTGATGAGCGTAATGCTCCTGCATAATGAAAAACATATTACTTGGCGTATCGCCCTCGACGCGTAAAAATACGGCGATGACAATTTGCTCAAAACCTCCGACACGCTCGGCTACTTGCTCAAATGGCAGTAGCCTTACGCTTGGAACAGACATATCGACAGGTTTATTTAGAAGTGTTGACAAAGCTGTTGCCGCATTTCCCGCTCCAATATTTCCTATTTCTTTTAATACATCATATTCAAAAGCTTCAAAGCGGTTGAAATTTGTCAATTTTTACACCTCTAATTGCTCAAGTTGGACAACTTCTGTTTTATTCAGTACCTCGGATAAATTTAACATAATTAATAAACGATCATCACCAATTTTGGCAATTCCATCAAGATATTTAGCTTGAATACCGCCAACGATTTCAGGAGGAGTATCAATGATATCTGAATTTATATCGATAACGTCATTTGCAGTATCTACAATAAAGCCAACTTCCATTTCATTCACTGCAACGACAATAATACGCGTATGCTCTGTAACTTCAGATTCTGGCAGATTAAAGCGGCCGCTCAAGTTAATAACAGGAACAACTACCCCGCGCAAATTAATTACTCCCTTAATAAAGGAAGGTGTTTTTGGAACACGTGTAATAGGTGACATACGCTCAATGGTACGGACTTTATCAACTTCGATTCCATACTCCTCATTGCCAATACCAAATACGATAACTTTTAATTCTTCACTCATGTTAACCCCTCCTTATTTAATTAAAGCATTCGGATCAATAATTAACGCTACTTGACCATCGCCTAAAATGGTAGCACCCGAAATACCTGAGATGTTTGTCAAATATTTGCCAAGAGACTTCAAGACAATTTCACTTTGTCCGATAAACTCATCAATAATCATCGCTGCCCACTTATCACCTTTTTGAATAACGATAATCTCATGCTCTTCCTCAGTTTCTTCACTATAGCTTGGAGAGTTAAATAATTTCGAAAGCGAAATCAACGGAATGACCGCATTTCTAAACTTAATCATCTCATTGCCATGAACTGATAGAATGCTAGAACGTTGAATAATAGCTGTTTCCACAATAGATGAAAGTGGAAGTGCGAATTTCTCATCGCCTAGTTTAATAAGCATTGCAGAGATAATAGACAAGGTAAGTGGCAGCTGCACTGAGAACTTCGTTCCTTTTCCTTGAACAGAAGTAACTGTAACATTACCACCTAGCGAAGTAATCTTCGTACGAACTACGTCAAGACCAACACCACGACCAGAAATATCAGAAATGACTTCCGCAGTACTAAAGCCTGGTGCGAAAATTAACATATTAATTTCGTCCTGAGAAAGCTTATTTGCCTCCTCTGGCTTAACGATTCCTTTGCTAATCGCTTTTTCCAATACCTTCTCTGAGTTAATTCCTTTACCGTCTTCTTCAACCTCGATAAAGACGTGATTCCCACTATGGAATGCTCTTAAATGGACAGTTCCCGTTTCAGGCTTACCAGCAGCAATTCGCTCGTTAACTGTTTCAATACCATGATCGACAGAGTTACGCAGTAGGTGAACAAGCGGATCACCGATTTCATCGATGACTGTACGATCAAGCTCCGTGTCTGCTCCTGTAATAATAAGATCAATTTTTTTATCTAATGATTTGGCAAGGTCACGTACCATACGCGGGAAGCGGTTGAATACAGTATCCACTGGAACCATCCGCAGCTTCAATACGATATTTTGCAAATCAGAGCTTACACGTGCCATATGCTCAACAGTTTCGATTAGATCTTGACGCTTAATCTCACTTGCAAGCTGCTCAAGACGTACACGATCGATTAGCATCTCACTAAATAGATTCATTAAGGAATCTAGACGTTCGATATCTACGCGAATTGTACGGTTCGCAACTGGTGCACCATTAGTTTTAGCTGGTGCTGCAGGTTTTGCTGATCCTGCTGCAGGCTTAGCCTCCTCAGTAGTAGCCGCTGGAGCTGCTGCTGCTGCAGTTTGCTGTTGACCTGAACTCGATAGATTAGCTAACGACTCCTCGTCTAGCGGTAGTACCTCTACCGATTCAATTTCAGAGATGCTATTAATTTTTGCGATCATTTCTTCTGGGCTAATTGTACTAATCGTAAATACGGTAAATGAGCGATCAAATTTCTCCTGCTCAAGATCCTGAACAGACGGTTCAGATTTAACAACCTCACCTGTATTTTCAAGAACTTCAAATACCATATATGAGCGAGCTGCCTTAAGTACACAAGTCTCAGTCAATGTGACTTTAATGTACAGAACTTGATGACCACTTTCGATCGACTGCTTTAATACAGAGGATTGGAACTGATCTAACAATCCTGCTTCTGCATTTCCAGCTGAATTAGCAGCAGGTTTCGTTTCCGCAGCTGCAGCTACAGCTTTACCACTCTTGTGCTCGCCTTTCACAATGCTTGATAGATTAGCAACGATAGCAGTAACATCAGCTTTACCTGTACCGCCTTGTACAACGTCCTCTACCATTGATTCTAGCGCATCAAGTCCTTTGAATAATGTGTCAAAAATAAAATCATCCATACTAAGCTTACTATTACGTACTAAATCTAACACATTCTCCATCTCATGGGTTAAAGATGCCAAATCTTCAAAGCCCATCGTTGCCGACATTCCTTTAAGGGTATGAGCAGAACGAAAAATATCTTGCACGATTGAAATATCATCTGGTGCACTTTCTAATCTCATTAAATTGTCATTAAGTGCTTGAAGATGGTCATTTGACTCGTCAATAAACATTGATAGATAAGCATTCATATCCATAACATGACACCTCCTATTAGTTGTATTACTCTTAGTGGGTTAAAAGCCTTAATAATTCTGGTGCAATTTGTGTTAATGGCAATACTTTACTTGCAGCCCCTAATTCTACTGCCGACCGTGGCATGCCGTATACAATACAGCTTTCCTCGGCTTCGGCAATTGTGGATGCAACTCCTTGTTCAGCGAGCTTTTTCATGCCCTGTGCTCCATCGCTTCCCATACCTGTCATAAGCACAATATGTCGTTCCAACTCTTGCACCTCTAGCAACGATTCAAACAATACATCAACTGAAGGGCGATGACCATTGCGAGGAGGTTCACTATTTAATTTGACAATATATTGTCCTTGCTGACGCTTTACGGTCATATGCTGACCTCCAGGTGCAACATATGCTTTACCATTTTCCAGCTTCATTCCATCTTCAGCCTCGTAAACTTGCAATTGACTTAAACTATCAAGTCGCTGAGCCAATGACTTCGTAAAGCGTGGAGGCATATGTTGGACGATTACGATCGGTGCAGCAAAATCGCTCGGTAAGCTACATAACACCTCATGCAACGCTCTTGGGCCGCCTGTAGAGGTTCCAATTGCGACAAGCGATGTAACTGTGCCACTTGCTCTTGCCCTAGTAGCTTCGTTCATCGGAGGAACAGCGCGCTCAGACAATGCTGTTTCTTGCACTGATCCCTTTTTCACGGGAGGCGGCTGAACCTTTTTCATTTCTACTTTACTAGTTGCAGTTGCTTCCAAATCAAACTTATTTACTAGTTTTGATTTATCTGTAGTTTTAGAGAGTTTATTTGATTTTATTTTATCATTTTTTGGGATTCTCGGCGCATTTTTCTCATAATTGTCAAGTATTTTGTTACTAGGCGTCATAGAAGGCGAAATAGGCTTCGGCTCATATAGTTTACGCCGAGTAAGCACCGCGATTCTAAGTTTATCTAGTAACATATCACCGACAGCATGAATGTCCTGTGTATTAGAACCAACGCCTGTAGGTTTGCGAATAAAGTCGAAAGCACCAAACTGTAACGCTTTAATCGTATCCTGAGTATTCGCTTCACTTATTCCTGATAACATAATGACAGGAACTTTATGCTTTTTTAAGATATGTTGGAGTGCGTCAATTCCGTTCATTTTAGGCATTTCTAAATCAAGCGTAATGACATCTGGCTTTGTATCCTCCACTGTTGAAACCGCATCAATGCCATTTTCAGCAGTTCCTACTACAGTGAACTGAGGGTCACGTTCAATTAAGTCCGTAATTATTTTTCTCATAAACGCCGAGTCATCCACTACTAACACACGATACCGTTCCATATTGTTGCCTCCCTTGCTCAGGATTATCTTGTGCGTCTGAAAAATTTATGTAAAAATCCTTTAATTCCATTGGAAGTACTAGCGACTGGAAGGTTCAAATATTGCTGAGCAATCCCTTTTATCGATTTTGCAGCTTCACAGTCAGGAAATAATAATAGTAACGGCACTTGCTTTTTCACTGATTTAGACACATGCACATCATCAGCGATATATCCAATTGTAGGTATATCCACATTCAAAAAACGTTTGGTAGCGCTAGCAATATTATTGGCTGTCCTAAAGCCTTCATCACGATCACTTGTACGATTTACAACCATTTTGAATGTGGTGCCTTCATCGATAGAATTGACCATTTTAATGAGAGCATAAGCATCTGTAATTGATGTTGGCTCTGGTGTCGTAACAACTATCGTTTCATCTGAGGCTGTTATAAATTGTGCTGTTTCCTTAGACAAGCCAGCACCAGTATCAAATATTATATAATCGTATTGACCTTGCAGCTTTAAAATTTCTTCACCAAAGCGTTTAATTTCATCATCTGAGAGGCGAACTAATTCTAATAAGCCCGAGCCTCCAGCGATGTAGTTTAGTCCTTCAGGACCAACGTTAATGATATCCCAAATCGTCTTCTCATTTTTCACAAGATGGTAGAGATTGTATTGGGAGTTTGCACCCATTAGTACATCAATGTTTGCCATACCAATATCTGCGTCAATGACAAGTACACTTTTACCTAAGCGCTGCAGAGCGATACTGAAATTTAAACTAAAATTAGATTTTCCTACGCCACCTTTACCGCTAGTAACCGACAAAAGCTTTGTTTTTTTTTGATTATGCTGTTCCGTATTTTGCTTTACTAGCTTACGTAAAGCTTCGGCTTGATCATACATGATGCGGCTCTCCTAGCAACATATCAATATACTTTTCTAGATTAAAGGCTTCAATATCATCCGGTACATTTTGACCACTTGTCAAAAACAATGGCGTTAAGCCGTACAGCATAATCATATTGAAAATTATGCCATAGCTGCTGCTTTCATCGATCTTAGTAAATACAACCTTACGCACGCCATATTTACTAAATTTCTCAGCAATGATTTTCATATCTGACGTTCTACTTGTTAAGCTCATAACTAGCACTGATTCACTTTGCTCGTTACTAGGCAACAAGCTGTTTACCTCGGATACATGCAGATCACTTTTGAAATTACGACCAGCTGTATCCATAAGAACAAGCTGAGCTTGCTCTAAAGCAGTAAGTGCTCGTTCTAGCTCAAGCGGTGAGAAGACAACCTCCAGCGGAATATTCAAAATATTCGCATACGTACGTAATTGCTCAACCGCTGCAATTCGATATGTGTCTGCCGTTATTAAGCCTAGTTTCTTTTGCTCTTTTATACTGTAATTAGCAGCTAGCTTTGCAATTGTTGTCGTTTTTCCTACACCAGTAGGTCCAACGAACTGGACAAAGCGTGTTGCTGCAGAAAGCTTTCCATGATCATATGGGGCTAGCCACTCATAAAATCTCACTTTAGCATGCTGCCACAGCTCATTAGCAGATAAAGGCTCTTCACCTTGCTGCTCACGTAAGCAAAATTCATCATATAAAATCTCAATCCACTGAGCTTCAACTTCCTGCTCTAGTAGCCTACTTTTTAATGCTTGTAGCTGCTCGGATGGAATAAAGTTGCTGATGCTGTTTTTACTAATTTTGATCATTTCATTTTTTAAGCTTTGCAATTCATTTACAATAAATTGCTCAGTTGCTGACAGCGATGCTTGTGCTTCTGGTGTTTTCACTTTATTAACCACTGTCGTTGGCGTGCTTTCCTTTGCCGAGACTGGCATCTTCTCCGCTGGCTCAAGCTGTTCAACAGTTTTCTCAGCTTTTGGACTTCCAGCTGCTCCTCCATAAACTCGAGAAGCAAAATTGTTAATAGGAGCTGTTCCGTTAGCTGATGCTATCTTGTCTTCTGACTGCGAGCGTGCATTAGGCTGCTGCTCAGCTGCTTCTTTATTTTCATGCTGAACTTTCGAACGCTGAGAGGCTTTCAAAATTTGCTCGATAACAAGATCAACCTGATCATCAGCAAGCTTTTTAGTTCCTTTAAGATCTTGCTTTGCAGCATTCGGCTCAACTGCAGCTAAAACCTCTAGCTTGCGTTTTCGGAACATACCGAGAAAACCGCCTGTTTTTATTTCTTTAGATTCCAATATAACAGCATCTTTGCCTAATTCACTTCTGATCAAAGGCACTGCATCTGACAACGCGTCGACAACATATCTTTTTACTCTCACAGGTTAACCACCCCAACGCTTTGTACTTCAATATTCGGTTCTAGCTCACTATAAGATAAAATTGGCAAGTCTTGCATCGAACGCGCTACGATCTGTCTTAGATACATTCGTATCGAAGGTGAAGTCAGTACAATTGGCTGTTGACCAGATTGCAGTAAACGATTCACTTGCTCTGTCAAACGTTGATAAATTTGTTGCGACGACACTGGGTCTAAAGATACATAACTGCCCTGATCATTTTGCTGTACAGAATCGATAATTTTCTTTTCAAGCTGTGCACCTAACGTAATGACACGTAATGATTGACCACTTGAAGTATATTGTTGCGTAATTTGACGAGACAATGCTTGACGCACATACTCAGTTAGTATATCCGTATCCTTTGTATATTGCCCATAGTCCGCTAAAGTTTCGAAGATGGTCACAAGATCACGAATAGATACCTTTTCCTGTAAAAGCTTAGTTAATACCTTCTGCACATCACCGAGTGACATAATACCAGGAATTAGATCGTCAACAAGTGCTGGGTAGTTCGCCTTAAGATTTTCCACAAGTGCTTTTGTTTCTTGTCTGCCGATTAGTTCATGTGCATAACGCTTCACAATTTCTGTTAAGTGCGTTGCAACGACTGAGGGAGGATCTACTACTGTGTATCCAGATAGCTCTGCTCTTTCCTTCGTCAGCTCATCAATCCATATCGCTGGCAAACCAAACGCTGGCTCTGTTGTCTCAATCCCATGGATCGAATCATCATCAATTCCAGGGCTCATTGCCAAATAGTGATTAAGTAGCAATTCTCCACGAGCAACCGTATTTCCTTTAATTTTTATGACGTATTCATTCGGTTTAAGTTGAATATTGTCACGAATTCGAATAACAGGAACGACGAGCCCTAATTCCAAAGCACATTGGCGGCGAATCATAATAATTCGGTCTAGCAAGTCTCCCCCCTGCTGTGTATCAGCTAATGGGATCAAACCATATCCAAATTCAAATTCGATCGGATCAATTTGCAACAAGCTAATGACGCTTTCTGGACTTCTAACTTCCTCAATTTGCTGTTCTTCCACAAGTAACTCATCCTGTTCAGCTTTTTTAAGTTGCGATTTACTTAAGAAGTAAGCTGCTACAAATAATCCAATGGCAAACGGCCAAGTACGAAGAATACCGATTGGTGTTAGTCCTAATAGTGCTATAGTAGCACCAGCGATATAAAGAAGCTTCGGGTATTTAAATAGTTGAGTTGTAATATCTTCAGCAAGATTACCTTCAGAAGCTGATCTAGTGACAATAAGACCTGCCGATGTAGAAATGATTAGAGCAGGAATTTGTGCAACCAGTCCATCACCGATTGTTAGAATGGAGAAAGTAACAAGCGATTCTTGAAAACTAAGATCCCAGTAAACCATACCGATGATGAAACCGCCAATAAGGTTAATGATAACCATGATTATCGTTGCAATCGCATCACCTTTAACGAACTTACTGGCACCATCCATCGCACCGTAGAAGTCTGCCTCACGTGAAATTGTTGCACGACGGTCTTTCGCTTCCTGTTCATTAATTAACCCAGAGTTCAAGTCAGCATCGATACTCATCTGCTTACCTGGCATTGCATCCAATGTAAAGCGAGCAGCAACCTCTGCGACACGCTCAGAACCCTTCGTAATAACGATAAATTGAACAACGACTAAAATTAAGAAGATGATAAACCCGATGGCAACCTGGCCACCACCAACCCATTGTCCAAACGTTTCAATAACCTCACCAGCTTCAGCGTTAGACAAAATACTACGAGTAGTCGAGATACTAAGCGCTAATCGGAACAACGTTGTGACGAGTAAAACAGCTGGAAAAATTGCGAAATCAAGTGCAGATTTTGCGTTCATTGCTACAAGTAAAATCGTGATCGCTACCGTAATGTTAACAATTAATAGGAAGTCAATTAATATGATAGGGAGCGGCACGATCATCATGAGAATGATACCAATAAGGCCACATGTAATTATTATCTCTTTAAGCTTCATGATGTTCCCTCCCACAATTATCGTTTTCTACTTTGCTCTACCTTTAATTCTATATACATATGCCAGCACCTCAGCAACAGCTTGGAACAAATCTGGTGGAATTGAATCCCCTATCTCGGTTTGGCTGTATAGTGCACGTGCTAATGGCTTATTTTCCATTGTTATAACATTGTGCTCTTTGGCCACTTCTTTAATTTTCAGTGCGAGATGATCCATACCTTTAGCAACAACTACTGGAGCTTCCATATTTATCGCATCGTACTTCAATGCAACCGCGAAATGCGTAGGGTTAGTAATGACGACATCTGCATTAGGAATTTCCTGCATCATTCGGGCAATCGCCATTTTCATTTGCCGCTCACGAATTTTACGCTTGATTAATGGATCCCCTTCTGCTCTTTTATGCTCATCTTTAATATCTTGTTTGGACATTTTAATACTTTTTTCATGCTCATATTTTTGATACATGTAATCAAATATTGCAAGAACAAACAAAATAGCACCGATCGTTAATCCCAGACGGATTACTAACGCAGATAAATAAGCAACGACTGTTTCAATAGGCTCCATGCCTAGCCCAAAAATCTTATTCCATTCACCTTTTATAATGGTATATACTACGAAAGCTACGATAGTTACCTTTAACAGACTTTTCAAAAAGTCTACCAAGCTTTTTAATGAGAACATTCGCTTAAAACCATTAAGCGGATTTAATTTCTTTAAGCTTGGTTTAAGCGTTTCATTCGTAAACATAAATCCGAATTGAACGACGTTTGAAACAACACCAACTACGAGGATAATGATGAATATTGGAGCAAGCAGCAATAGCCCTTCCACTAGTATTCGTTGGAACATACTACCTAAATTAGAAGGTGTCAACTCCATCAAGATCCAGTTTTCGAAAATATCCTGTAATAAAGCCATTAGATGTGATGAATAATAATTGCCAAACATAACAAAGGATGCAAAAACGAAAGTTACAATTAGTGCGGCAGGTAGCTCTTGTGACTTAGCAACCTGACCTTTCTTTCGGGCTTCGCTCCGTTTTTTAGGAGTCGCTTTTTCTGATTTCTCTTGATTAAATAACTGGAGATCGACGACCAAACGATATTTACGCACTACTTGCCTCCAATCTATGCAGGCGGACCTTGCACAATCCCAAACATTTGCTCAAGTGTATTGAACAATATCGAAAATAACTTATCAAAAATAATCGCCAAGCCAGGCATCATTAGAGCCAGCAATAACAGACCTAATATAATTTTGATAGGAAACCCAATTACGAACACGTTAAATTGTGGCGCTGTCTTCGCTAGAAAACCTAGCCCCACATCAGTAATAAACATGGCAGCCAAAATTGGCAATGCTATCTGAACACCAATAACTAAGCTAGATATTACCGCATTCGTAATAAACTGAGCTAAGCTACCATCTGCCATTCGTGCGAACCAATCATTATCGATCGGCATATAAAGATAACTGTCCATTAAGCCGATAAGTAAATAATGATGGCCATTCATCATAAGAAATACGACTAGCAATAGAAAATACTTAAAGTTACCAAGCAATGGGACGGTTACACCAGATGAAGGGTCGACGATATTGGCCATCGCAAAACCGATTTGCATATCATTGATACCACCAGCAGTCTGAACTGTAACAAACATAATATAAACGATAAAGCCCATCATAATTCCAATCAAAACTTCACGTATAATCATCAGCATATATTGAATATCAAGCACTAAAGGCTGATTGGCACCGTGCATGGAAAAAACTAATAAAGAGATAAAAAAGCCGAGCCCAATCTTAAAAATCGTCGGAACAGTTTTATGACTAAAAATCGGAGAAACGACGAAAAAAGCTGTTACTCGACAAAAGATTAACAAAAAAATAGGAAGCCCTTGTAGAAATACCTCTGTCATACCATTCACAGCCTAACCAATATAATGATGCAGATTGTTAAAAATCGTATAAGTGAAATCTACAATTGTATTAAGAATCCACGGCCCAAATACGATGACAGAAACTAATACGGCAACGATTTTCGGAACAAATGCCAAGGTCTGCTCTTGAATTTGCGTTGTTGCCTGAAAAATACTTACTGCTAAGCCTGTCACTAACGCTAATATTAGCATCGGTGCAGATGCTTTTAGGACAGTAAATACAGCTTGACCAGCAATTCCAATAATAAATTCTGCACTCAATGTCTACACTCCTAAAACAAAGCTAAGGGCTAAAGCTTAGCAGTAATGATTTTACAATTAGGTGCCAGCCATCAACCAATATGAAAAGTAGAATTTTAAACGGCAAGGCAATCATAATCGGTGGAAGCATCATCATCCCCATCGCCATTAGCGTACTTGCTACGATCATATCAATAACGAGAAATGGAATAAAAATCATAAATCCCATTTGAAAAGCCGTTTTCAATTCGCTTATTGCATATGCAGGAATTAATGTTGTAATTGGAATATCCTCATAAGTCTCAGGACGCTCTTCCCCTGTATAATTCATAAACAACAATAAATCTTTCTCACGCGTATGATTAAGCATAAAACGTTTCATAGGCTTTGCCGCTTCTTCAAAGGCTTGTTCTTGCGTTATCTCACCTTGAATATATGGCTGCAGGGCAACTTGATTCACTTCGCTAAAAGTCGGAGCCATAATAAAAAATGTTAAGAACATAGCTAATCCGACAAGAACCTGAGCAGGTGGAACCGTATTGGTTCCCATTGACGTTTTCACAAAACTTAATACAATAACAATTCGCGTAAAGCTCGTCATCAGTACTAATATAGCAGGAGCTACACTTAACACTGTTATTAACAATAAAATAGACAGTGTTGACGCGCCTGAAGCTTCGCCATCTCCATCGCCAATGTTAATGGAAATATCGGGAATCGGTTCGGCGTATGCATATGGTACCGTAATAAGTAGAAGCGTGATCATAAGTGGTACGATAAGCAGCCACTTCTTTTTCATTGTCCATCAACCATTCATTATTTTTTATCCTTTAGGATAGATTCAAGTTGTTGCTTGCGCTCTGCTTGTCTCTCTAGCTTGGATTGCAACAAATCTTCAAAAGCGCCCACATCGTCCCACGATTCAGTAGAGCGAGTATCGATATTACTTGGTTTATTCGTTTTATTGCGAGAAGCGAATAGCTGCTTGAACGCAGTTAAATTCATTGCTCCTTGATCCTGATACTCTAATGATTGAAGAATTAGAGCTACTTGTTCTGGATCTGTTTCTTTATCGAGTAACGTAATACTTTCCCCAACCCCGATAATATATACACGATCAGAAAATTCTACGACCTGTAGAGAACTGTTTTGTCCAAGTCGAATTCCGCCAAGCGACCGCAGTCCTCGTTGACTAGACCACGTACGATTACGTCGAGATAGCCATCTTACAGTGAACATAAGCAGTGTTACAACAACTGCAAGACCAACAAGCACCTTCACGATGTCCCATATCGGATTTCCTTGAAGCAGAGATGATGTATTTCCAGTTGAGAGATCTGTTCCTATCTCTGATCCCAGCTCAGTCGAAAAATCCGTTCCTCGCTCACCATTACTGGAAGCAGTAACAGTGAGCATAGGAAACAATGTAGTAAATAGGCAACTGCTTGCAATTTTAAGTACTAAATTCCGCATTATGCGCCTACTCTCATTAACCAAGGGTTTTCTTAATAGCTTCAATAACACGATCAGCCTGGAATGGTTTTACGATAAAATCCTTCGCACCAGCTTGAATCGCATCAATTACCATTGCTTGCTGACCCATCGCAGAGCACATAATAACTTTAGCATTAGGATCAAGTTTACGAACTTCTTTTAGTGCTGAAATACCGTCCATCTCAGGCATCGTAATATCCATCGTAATTAGATCCGGTTTAAGTTCTTTATATTTTTCTACTGCTTGCGCTCCATCAGGCGCCTCTCCAACTACTTCATACCCATTCTTCGTTAAAATATCACGAATCATCATTCGCATAAATGCAGCGTCATCAACAATAAGAATACGATTAGCCATTGTTTCTTCCTCCTAGAAATCCATTATTGTAGTTTTTGAATTCTGTCCCATTGACTTACGATATCTGTTACACGGACACCAAAGTTCTCATCAATAACGACTACCTCGCCTTTAGCGATTAGCTTGTTATTAACAAGAATATCTACTGGTTCACCTGCCAGTTTATCTAATTCAATGATCGAACCTTGCGACAACTCTAGTATGTCTTTTATTTGCTTTTGGGTTCTTCCTAATTCTACAGTGACTTTCAATGGTATGTCGAGTAGTAAATTAAGATTTGTCCCATCAGTTTGTGGGAACTGGCCTTGGTTGAACGAAGCAAACTGCACTGGCTGTACATTCACATTGCGATTTACGTTCATGTTGTAATTAGGTTGTTGATGATCCATCATCGGTTGAGCATACATATCCTGCTGTGGCGGATAACCATAGCCTGCAGGTGGGACATTCGGCATACCCTGTGGCATTGGTGGCTGTTGCGCTGCCGGAGCAGGAGCCTCTGGTTGCTGCATAGGAGCTGTCTGCTGCACTGGTGCAGCTGGTTGTACTGGCGCTGCAATTTCGGCAGGAGCAGAAGCAACTGGAGCCTCTGGTTCAGTTCCCATCAATGTTGCCACCATCTGCTTAGCAAATGAAATTGGCAGTAGCTGCATAAGGGTAGAATCGATCAAATCACCGATTTTTAAATGGAATGAAACTTTAATCATTATATCTTCAGGCGGTAAATGATCAATGCCATCTCCACTCTCTACATCTAGAATGTTAATGCCTGGAGGTGAGATGTTGACAAAACGATTAAAAATCGTTGACATCGACGTCGCTGAAGAGCCCATCATCTGATTCATTGCTTCCTGAACAGCAGAAATATGAATTTCATTAAGCTCCTCACCAGAAACAGTTCCTTCTCCACCAAGCATAAGATCAGCAATAATTTGTGCATCATTGGTATGAATGACAAGAGAATTTATCCCTTCAAAGCCATCAACATACTGAACACTTACCGCTACATGTGGCTTAGGAAACACATCTCCTAATTCACTTTTTCTTACAAGTGAAACAGAAGGCGTTGTAATATCTACTTTTTTACCAAGTAAGGTAGACAATGCAGTAGCAGCACTACCGAAGGTAATGTTCCCAATTTCCCCAAGTGCATCCTGCTCTAGTGAAGAAAGGTAATTTTCTAGCTCTTCTCCGCCTACAGGTACAGGCAAGCTCTCTTCCTCAGCAGAGTCGCCAGAGGATTGACGAAGCAATGCATCAATTTCCTCTTGAGATAAATAATCCTTACTCGTCATGGTCTTCTTCCTCTCCTTCACTAACAATCTCATCAATTTGAATCGCTATGCGATCCTTAATCGAGCCGGGACTTCCGATAAACTTCAATTTTTCCCCTACCTTTATTTTAAGTCCTTCATCTACAGGTTTGTTTAGTGTTAACACATCACCTTGAGCTAAACTTAAAAACTCTTGAATCGTGATAGTAGTTTCACCTAGTTCGGCAATGATTGGCAATTTTGTCTTTTTGACACGTTGCTCAAGAATTTCAACTTCTTCTGGTATGCGTTCTTTTTTCTGAGAAACAAACCAATGATGTACAGACAGTCTTGGCATAATTGGCTCCAGTACAACATGTGGAATACACAAATTGATCATGCCTGTCGTATCGCCGATTTTTGTACTGAAGGAAATTAAAGCAATTGTTTCATTGGGAGAAACAATTTGCATGAATTGCGGATTAGTCTCTAATCCTTCAAGCTTAGGTCGTATGTCCATTATCGTCTTCCAAGCTTCTTGAAGACTATCAAAAGCTCTGGCAAATACTTTTTCCATTATAATGGTTTCGATCTCCGTCAACGCGTTCATCTTGGAAGGAGCGGTTCCGGGACCACCAAGTAAGCGATCTAACATGGCATAAGCAACATTAGGGTTCACTTCCAGCACCATACGGCCTTCTAAAGGTTCTGCCTCAAAAATATTCAAGATCGTCATCTTCGGAATTGAACGAATAAATTCATCATAAGGCAATTGCTCAACATCAACGACATTAATTTGTACAAATGTTCTTAGCTGTGCAGAAAAATAAGTTGTTAAGTAACGAGCGAAGTTTTCATGAATACGGGTCAAACTTCGAATATGATCTTTAGAAAAACGCACTGCGCGTTTGAAATCATAGACACTTATCTTTCTAGTAGGTTCTTCCTTTTTTAAGTCCTCAGCATCCATCTCACCAGATGATAATGCCGCAAGTAGAGCATCAATCTCATTTTGCGATAATACATCAACCATGTCTCTCACCTCCTTGGAGGAAATTCTAAAACGCTAGATGTTCGTAATCATAAAGTCTGTTATCTCTACTTTAACAAGCTTTCCTTTTGGCAGAATTGGATTAATGAGATTTAATAGCTTAGACTCTAACAAATCCTCTCCTTGAGAGCCATTTAACTCGTCGGCTGTCATATCGGCTATTGTTCTGCTCAAGATCGGTTTAATTTCAATTTCCAAAATTTTATCAAAGCTTTCTTTCGCCTTTTCACTATCAAGCTGGAAAGCAAAGTTGATAATCACTAGATCTTCAGGATCTTTCAGGTTTCTACGGAAATCCGTTAAAACTGATGTAACCTTAACTCGTTTGTCTGCACTTAGCACTTCTACTTCAACAGGTGTGTTTTCGGCATTTTTCGTGCCAGAATCATCAAACATTGTTTGGTAAACAACGACACCAACTACTGCAATTAATGTAATCGAAAGTAAAATGGTAATTAACCATGGCAGCATCTTTTTCATCGCTAATGCTCCTTTTTCAGTTCACTCTTTTGTGCGGCTATAACAAGTCCTATCGATTGAAGATACTTTTGATTCAAGGCAATAATTTCAGCAGTGGATTCTTTAACAACAATTTTATTACCAGTCGTTAATGTAATTACAGTATCTGCTGCTTGTTCTACGGATTCAATAAGCAAGGCGTTTAGTGTAACAGGCTGACCGTTAATTCGCGTTACAGTAATCATTGCATCCTCCTAGTTGCTAGGAAGGAGCCGCCCCCTTCCTAGCTCGCTATTTTACTTATCGCTTCAAGTTAACAACTTCATTTAGAATTTCATCTGAAGTTGTAACAATTCTTGAGTTAGCCTGGAAACCACGCTGTGCGACGATCATTTCAGTAAATTCACTTGTTAAGTCTACGTTGGACATCTCTAGCTGACCAGACACAATTGCCCCTGTTCCAGCTTCTGCGTCATTTGGAGCAAGAATTTCAAGCTCGCCGTCTGGATTCGCATTGACTGTCATACGGTATAGATTTCCGCCAAGCTTTTCAAGACCGCCTGGGTTAACTACACGTGCAACACCGATTTGTCCTGCTTCTACTTGGCCATCAGCAGTTACACCGATAATTGTACCGTCTTGGGAAATACTGAATGCTGTAACTTCTTCTTCCAACGTAATTGGAGCACCTCCAACATCTAGTACGAACATTCCATCAGAATTTACAAGCTGACGATTCGCATCTAACGTAAAGTTACCTGCACGAGTCAACAATTGCTCTCCGTCTTCTCCAGCAGAGACTACAAAAAATCCATCGCCGTTGATCCGCAAGTCAGTCGCTTGATTCGTTGTCATTGCACTACCAGCTGTGTGCAAGGTTTCAATCGCAGCGATAGAGGAACCTAGACCTACTTGCTTCGCATTGACACCACCACTTACTCCCTCTTCAGGAGCAGTAACCCCACTTATTGTTTGGCTCAAAATATCAGAGAACATTACACGTCCTGATTTGAAGCCGACAGTATTTACGTTGGCAATATTGTTACCAATTACGTCAAGCTTTGTTTGAAACCCTCTCATTCCAGCAACTCCGGAATACATAGATCTTAGCATTACTTATCCTCCTTTAAGTTGTTAGCTGCTTCAGTCGGTCCGCAGCTTTAGGCCCCCTGACAAGGTCCAGCCTATGTTAAAATAATGGCACTATCTATCTGTGTAAACAGATTACTTTTCATTTGTCCGCCATCAAGTGCAGTGACAACTGTTCGTGTCGGGACATTGACGATCATCGCAATATCACGATAGACGATCAGTGAATCTTTCGCACCCTTTTCGGCCGCCGAGGTTACAGCATCATTAATTTGATTTAAGCCTTCTTGTGGCAACGTAATCCCTCGCTGAGCCATACGCATTTCAGCATGATGGCTAAACTTAAGCATTTGCTTATCTAATACTTCAGAAAACTTCTTCCCATCTGTTGCTGCTGGTTGGACGGAGTGATTATTTTTAACGAAGCTACCCGGATTAACATGCATTGGATACAATTGTCCAACTTTTATTCCGTTGTTCATGAATCACTCACCTCACTACCATCCTGTGAATCGTCATCAGATTCAGTCACAGGATTTGTTGAAATCTGACTAATAAAATCAATTCCAACTAATCTGCCATCAACCTCTACAAATAAATTGTTATCCTGTGACACGATTGACTGTACAATTCCATTGCTGCGAATAACCGCACCGTTTGAATCGTATTCATTCCATGTCACATGCTTTCCGATTAAGCTAGAGGCTGTACCGATATTTTGACGTAATAACTCGATTTCATTGGTCATGTTCATCAATTGTTCTACAGAAGAAAACTGTGCCATCTGTGCAATGAAATCAGTATTATTCATCGGAGTTAGCGGATCCTGATTTTTCAACTGAGCCACGAATAAACTAAGAAATTGATCTTTACCGAGCTCGTTTGATTTTGTTGCCGCTTTATTTACATTAGTTGTACTATAATTTGGCCATACCGCTGAAGATGTAATTGGAGTTGCCATATTCTCACCTCCTACAGCTTTTATTGAGAAACCGTTATTTAAGTAAATCAACTAATCAGTTGAGCTAAACCGTTTCATTGACCGCTCTACCAAAACCAAGCTCCTGATTCGTTACATTGAGTAACATTTCCTCTTCAAATGTATCCTCTTTATGACGAGATTGAGACTGGTCATTTTGCTGATGATTATGCGATCCTTGCTTTTGCCCTTGATTTAGTTGGGAAGCCAATTGGCTTTGTGAAACTTCAATTTTTTCGACTGTAATACCTTGCTGTGCAAGTGATGCTCTAAGTTGTACCATTTGGCTCTCTAGCGCATCCTTAGCCATCGCGTTTTCCGCTTGGAATACAGCAGTTAACAAGCCGTTTTGCATTGTAATTTTCACATCAACTTGCCCTAAATGCTCAGGTGTTAACGTAAGCTTTGCTTCTGTCACACCATTAAGCGAAGAAACATTAAAGCGTTGAACAATTAACTCCTTCATCGTATCAGCAAATTCATCAGCTAACACATAAGCGCTTGTCGCTCCTGATGTGCTTTTAGCTAAATGAGTTAGAAAATCTCTAGCGTTATCGCTTCTAAGATGAAACTCTGGTAAGACCGCCTGCATTTGTGGCTGTTCTGCTGCTACAGGAGCCCCAGTTGCTTGAGTAGTTGTGCTTGCTGCTGTCTCTACTGATTTAGTAGCAATAGCCGAGTATGTCGTATCCTTGCTAAGTGTTTGCTCCTCGTTCACTGCTTCAGCTTGAAGCTTCGACTGTTGAGCCTTATTCGCTACATTTGAATAAGATGCTTCCTGAGTTAATCGTTGCAAATGACTAGCTGCATCAGCTTCCGCCTTCGGTGCCGCAGTTACAGCCTGTGCATTTCCAGCATTCTCAGCGGCTTTTTGCTTCACTTCTCCTACCAGCTCTTTAATTTTAGCTTGGATTACTTGAAGCTGCTCATGAGCTAATGCCGTTGCAGGTTGAGCGAATAACACTTTATTGGTGCTATTTTGCAACGTCTGCTGTAGCACAAGTAATTGATCAGCCAGCTTAATAATCGCTGCATTACTTGTATTAGAAGATTGGAAGTCCGCATTAAATGCTTCAGTTGATAGAAGTAGCGCTGATTTAGATCCTTCATTGGAATTCGTCAAAATATCAACAAGTGCTGTTACTTGCTGCAATAAGCTTTGCAGAACAGCTTGCTGCTCCTCAGTTAGCTCAGTATTCCCCTGCTCAATCAAGTGTTCGATTTGATCAAGCTGATCAAGCAATTGATCGATGATCGCACTTAAACCTTCCTCTGATAATTCCTCAGACGAAGCTAGTAGAGCTGCACTATTCGATAACAACAACGATTGTGATACTGTTTCGCCTTCACCCTCCGTTGTTTCAGACGCTTGAGAACCAATAACGCTTAATAGCTGCTTTTGGAAAACTGCTTCTCCATTACCTACCGCACTATTTCCAGCAACTCCACCATTTCCTTGCAATTGAGATACGTTAGCTACCGCAGGTGCTGCACTTAATAAGTTCATTACATCCATTTTTTCACCTCCTTTCATTAGCAAGTTGACTTCTCTAAAAGGGAGATTAATTTTCCATCAATCTTGTAACAAGCATTGCTGCATTTCGCTCATCAATTTCAGCCATTTCCTCTAAAATTGCAGAGCGTGCATTGCTTCCAGTCACTTTAAGTACTCGTAACACTTTGCTGGAGCTAATATCCATCATTTTGTTAAGTAGTTCTGCTGCAGAAGCTGGGTCCATTGCGGAGAAGGTTGCAGCTAGATCTGCATCACTTACTTGACTAGAATCTGCTGCAGCTTTATCTTCTGATTGCAATAGCTCAATTCTTGATTGCAATGCGGCGATCTCTAAATCTTTTGCACTTTCATTATCTTTCAGCTTAATCGCTACATCTGCAGCAATCTGTGGATTCATCTTTTCCATAATTCGTACAGACTCATCAGAGCGCATTTTACTAAAAATCAATGCCATCTCATCTAACGTCATGCTTTGCAGTATAGGAGCTGCTTTACTTGGAGTCATTTTTGCGAACATACTTGATAATTCTTGAATGCGCGCTGAATATTCCTCATCAGTTGCAGCTGGCTGAGCTGCTTCTTCTTGAGTAGTCTCTTTTTCCTGCTGCAGCACGTTTATTGTTTGTTCCTGTTCAACTGTTTTCGCTGTAACAGTCGCAAGCTCCTCTTGAGCAGCAGCTAGCTGAGCTTCAAGCTCAACAATTCGCTCATTAAACTTCTCACTACGAAGTTCTTCATCAGAGCTAGTAACAGCTGACGAAGGCTCTGGCATGATATTTTTAATAAGTGGTATGTTATGTCCGATTTCGATTGCTTTGTCACGAATATTAACGCCAGTGAACGTAAGAAATAATCCCAACAATACTACTACAAACAATATTGGTGTTACGATAAAAACTGCTTTTTCTAGAAAGCTACTTTCTTGTTTCTCTTCATCAACGGCAGCCAATTCCATTCACTCCCTTGCGCGCATTTCTCTTATGGAGCAGGTGACATAAAACGGATGGTAGCCATCTCGTCTAGCTCATTTTGTTCTCTAAGCAGCATATCGTATTGAAATTTTGCAAATGCATGCTCTTTAGCCTTATGCCAAACCTTCTCTTCCTTCATTTTACTTGCTAACGCACTTCTACATTTTTCAACTTTTTGCTCTGCACGCTTAATATCTTTCATTTTGCTCTTAATTTTCTGGGCGAAATATTCGATATATTGATTAATAGTTACAATATCTCCTAGGCTTGACGCTTCACGCACAGCAGTTTCTAATTTATCTTCCCACTCACGCTGTTGCAGTTTCAGCAGCTTAAGTTGCTCATTTTCAGCATTGAGCTCACCTATTGCATCAGAAAGCAGCCATTCGGCTTGAGTTTTCTCACTTTCTTTTAAATCTACTATCTTTTGAAAACTATACTTAAATGATGCCATAACGATCATCAACTCCTACTAAAATTAGCGATTAATTGCTCCTGAATTTGTTCAAGCGTAATTTTTTCGTTCGTACGCTGTTTTGTAAATGAGTTAATAAGATCAATGTACTGAATCGCCAAATCAATTTGCTCATTCGAGCCTTGTTGATAAGCACCGATATTAATTAGATCTTCAGAATCTCGATAAATCGCTAGCAATCTTTTTAGCTCATTGGCAGCATTTAGTTGATCTTCTGTTACGATTTCATTCATTACACGACTGACTGATGACAACACATCAATCGCTGGATAATGACCTTTGTGAGCTAGTGCTCTGCTTAGCACGATATGACCGTCTAAAATACCGCGTACAGCATCGGCAATCGGTTCATTCATATCGTCACCATCTACTAACACGGTATAAAAGGCGGTAATCGAGCCTCTCGCCCCCGTACCTGCACGTTCTAATAGCTTTGGCAGTGCCGCAAACACAGAAGGTGTATAACCTCTTGTAGCTGGCGGCTCACCAATTGCCAAGCCAACTTCACGCATCGCCATTGCATAACGTGTTACGGAGTCCATCATCAACATGACATTCAAACCACGATTTCTAAAATATTCAGCGATGGAGGTTGCAATCATTGCGCCCTTCATACGAATTAACGCTGGCTGATCAGACGTCGCGACAACGACAACTGAACGAGCAAGCCCTTCTGGACCAAGGTCCTTTTCAATAAACTCTAGTACCTCACGACCACGCTCGCCAATTAGCGCAATGACGTTTACATCAGCTGTCGTGTTACGTGCAATCATACCTAACAATGTACTTTTACCAACACCAGATCCAGCAAAAATACCAACACGTTGTCCTTCGCCAATCGTTAGCAGACCATCAATGGTTTTCACGCCCGTACCTAACGGCTTGCTTACGCGTGGCCGAAATAGTGGATTGTTAGGCGTATGATGTGTTGAATAACTCGGCATAGTGCTCGGTAGAAAACTTCCATCAAGTGGATTACCAAGTCCATCTAGTACTTTTCCCAACAGCTCAGAGCCAACTTGAACCGTTAATGGTTTGCCAGTCCCAACCACATCACAGCCTGGGCTAATCGCATGTAAATCGCCAAGCGGCATTAGTATTACTTTGTTTTCACGAAAGCCGACCACCTCTGCTTTCAAAGGCTTGGCTGATTTAAAGGGATAGATATAACATAAATCACCAATCGAAGCGTCTGGACCTTGCGATTCAACGGTCAATCCAATAACTTGAGTTACTTTGCCGTTAATTCGTACAGGATCTACATTTTTTAGATGGTCCCGATATTTATCCAAATCCAAATTAAGCTTGGTCATTTCCCTGACCTCTTTCTTCGATGCTTTGATGGGCAATTACTAGAAGTTCACGCTTTATTTCTGATAGCTGGGTATCAATACGAGCATCGATACTACCGAATTTGGAGCGGATCACGCAACCATTGTCCTTCACCGAAGCATCCGGAATAATGACAAGCTCTGCTTGAGAATCGATCGCAGCGTTAAGCTCTTCACGTGCTGCCTGAACAAATGACAAGGAAGCAGGTGCAACACATAACGTAATCTCGCCTTGCTCGCGTCGTCTAGCAAGTGTGCGTGTAATAAGATCTATAACTAACTCCGGTTCAAGCGTTAACTGTTTGTCAATGATCTTTTCTGCTATTGAACAGCTCAGCTCAATAATAAATGGCTCTGCTTCTTGGATAATCTTCTCACGTGTGTGATAAGCATCCTTTAATATCGAGGCAGCCTCCAATAAGCTTTGCTCCCATTCACTTCTCACTTGAGCCTCTGCTTGAGCAAGACCATTTTGGATACCTTCTTGGTATCCTGCTTCTTGTTGCTGTGCTCTTAATTGCTCGTCTTCATTGCGTTTTTCGAGCCACCACACTTCAATTTGAGCTTGGGCATCCGCTAGCATTTTCTCGCATTCCTCAGCAGCCTCCTGCACTCTAGCGTCTGCTGCAGCCTTAGCATCACCAAGAATCTGATCTCTTAAAGAAATCGTTTCTTCATCTGGTTGAGGCTCTTGCGGCTCTTCAGTGAAAGCTCCTTGCTCGTTCTCTTTTTGGTATAAATGAAAATATTGATGACTCAAGCGCAACTTCTTTAGCTCTTCAAGCGTCATAACATTAGAAGATTTAATTAAGTTAGACAATGATATCATCTCCTCCGCCACGTGCGATGATAATTTCACCCGACTCTTCTAGTCGTCTAATTATAGCAACGATGCGAGTTTGAGCTTCTTCTACATCACGTAAGCGTACAGGTCCCATAAATTCCATTTCTTCTTGGAAGGTTTCCGCCATGCGCTTAGACATATTTCGGAATACCGCCTCGCGTACTTCTTCACTGGATACTTTAAGCGCAAGTTGCAAATCAGAGTTTTCAACATCGCGAATAATGCGCTGGATAGAACGATTATCAATGCTAACGATGTCTTCAAATACAAACATGCGTTTCTTAATATCTTCAGCAAGCTCAGGATCTTGAATTTCAAGCGCATCTAAAATGGTACGCTCTGTACCACGATCGACACCATTCAAAATTTGAACGATCGAATCGATACCGCCAGCGTTTGTATAATCCTGTGTAACTGTAGATGAAAGCTTTTGTTCCAAAATATGTTCGATTTGCGTGATAACATCAGGTGATGTACTATCCATTAACGCGATTCGCTTAGCAACATCTGCTTGCTTTTCTTGCGGAAGCGAGGATAAAATAACCGCTGCTTGATCTGCTTGTAAATAGGAAAGCACAAGCGCGATTGTTTGCGTATTTTCATTTTGAATAAAGTTTAAGATTTGTGCTGGATCAGCTTTACGAGCAAAATCAAAAGGTCTCACTTGCAATGTTGCTGTCAGACGTGTTAATACTTCTCTAGCTTTGTCTTCTCCCAACGCTTTATCTAGTATTTCTTTGGCGTAAGCAATACCACCTTGGGAGATGTATTCTTGAGCCATACAAATTTGATGGAACTCTTGTAAAATATTATCTCGATCCGTACTGTCAACTTTACGTACATTCGCAATCTCTAACGTAAGCTGCTCAATTTCATCTTCACGTAAATGTTTGAAAATTTGTGCGGATACCTCAGGACCTAGCGTGATCAATAAGATCGCTGCCTTTTGACGTCCCGATAATCCTTGAGCCATTTTAGACAAATTACAGCACCTCTATTCATCTACTAGCCAGGTACGAAGCAAGTTGACGAAATCGTCAGGTTTGCGCTTGGCAAGTGTTTCAAGATTTTTACGAGCTTGACTATCATTTTGCAGATTATCAAGGTCGATTGTTTCATATGCAGGTCGAATTGGGATATCTTGAACCTCAATATCCTCTTCCATTGCTTTTGCTTTACGACGACGAACTAATAGGACGATTAATAGAGCAACAAGAAGAAGCACTAACGCACCAAGACCGATAATCCAGTTTGTAGAAATTCCTCCAACAGTGGAAGTACTAGTTTCAGACTCAGCATCAAAATTACGAGAAATTAGCGTAACCTTTTGTTGAACGGCAGCATCACTGCTTAAATCTTGCCCTGAATTAGCAAGTTGGCTTCTTACAAAGCTAGATAAGTAGTTTGTAATTGCCGCTTGATCTGCTTCATTGTCGATTTCTGAAGCTTCAAACCCAACACTGATGGACAAGTCTTTTACAACATATGCTTGCGATTCAATAATGTTATTAATTCGGTTATAATCATAGTTTGTAATTGTAGAGCTACTTTCAGAAGAGTTTTCTCCGCCAGAAGTGCTTGTTTGATAAGTCGGGATGTCCGTCTCACCTGTTCCTACAACTCCACCATCACTGCTTGTGCTTGTACTGCTGCTATTGTCACGTTGTTCACTGACAACAATTCCGCTATTGTTGTTATTTTCAAGCGGTAATACAAGACTTTCTTGACTTTGCTTCTTATCAAAATTCAAGCTACTAGAAATACTAACAACGATTTTATCCACGCCATAGATTTGGCTCAAATATTGTTGAATTGTACTTTTAATCTCTTGCTCATATTTTTTTTGAATATTAAACTGTGTTTCTATTAAATTTGTTCCACCACTTAATAAATCATTCGCCTCAGAGGAAAGAAGCTCTCCAAGCTGCTGACTGGAAATCGTGATGTCTTGAACTTCGATTCCAGTAACGGAGGCTTTCACCAAATTATAATATCCATCAATATCTTTTTGAGTTGGACGATAGCCTGGAACAAAATTAAGGACTACAGCTGCAGTAGGTCTTTTTGTTTCCTCTGCAGATAAAAAGACACTTTCTTCTGGAGATGTAATTAGTACTTTGGAGCTTTCAATTCCTTTTAAGCCATTCAGCAAACGTTGAACTTCACCGTTTAACGCATTTTGCTTTTTAATATTAAACTCATTTTCAGTAGTTCCTAATGCACTTGTACCAATACCAAATGTTTCAGCAAAGCCCAAAGTACCATTCTGAATAAGTCCTTCTGAACCAACTGCAACCTTTACATGGGCAGCATCTTTTGAAGGTATTGAAATTTCAGTACCTGAAGCATTCAACTTATATGGAATACTATTAGATTGCAAATAATCAATAATTGCTTGTGAATCACTAGCATCTAGCTTTTGAAAAGCCACCTCATACTCTGTACGAGTAAATATCGCTACACTTAACACTATCGCAACAATAATCCCAACTATTGCTGCTGATAAATACACCTTTTGTTTTCTGCCCATCTGCTGAAAACTACTCTTTAATTTATTTACATATTGGGCTACTCTTTCGTTCACGTTTTCACCTCATCCAAGTTCTATGGGGGTACCAAGCATTAAACTTGGATTCTCATAATCTCTTGATACGCTGTCACTACTTTGTTGCGAATCTCTGAGGTTAATTGCAAACTAATTTGGGATTGACTTGCTGCAACTAATACTTCAGTAGCGTCTACTTTACCAGCTAAGTATAAATCATTCATTTTATGGACATTTGCCTCTTGAGCGGAAACACTGCTCAATGCATCATTCAAAAATTGCCCGAAAGATTTTGTAATCTCTGATGTTGATTTGTCTGGGCTTGAAACGTTCATCGTATTCTGGAAGTTAATCGGTGTAACACCTTTGCTATAAATCTGCTCGATCATTAAACATCTCAATCCTCTCTAAATTATTAATCTATTTCCCTAGTTCTAGTGCCTTCATAAACATAGATTTAGTGGCATTTAATGCTGTTACATTTGATTCATATGCGCGGACAGCACCGATCATATCGACCATCTCTGTCGCTATGTCAACATTTGGCATCTGTACGTAGCCATCCTGATTCGCATCTGGGTGAGAAGGATTATATACTAGCTTAAATGGGGAAGAATCCTCTATGATTTTTGTCACATTGACTCCTTGGAATTTATTGCTGGCATCTGTTCCATTCATAGTGTTATTGAAGACTTGAGAGAAGGATTGCTCATTGGAGTTTAGCACGACCATTTTTCGTTTATATGGAACATACTCACCATTGACGTATGATGCCCTAGTCGTCTCCGCATTCGCAATATTAGAAGAAATAACGTCCATACGCATTCTATTGGCGGTTAGCGCAGAAGCAGAAATATCAAACCCATTCGAAATTTTCACGTAGACTTACCTCCCGTTATTTTGCTCCTGTTACAGCGATTCTCATCATAGAAAAATCATGATTTAGTTGTTGAACGTAGAAGTTGTAGTTCAACTGGTTTTTGGCTAGCAGCGCCATTTCAGCATCAAGATCAACATTGTTATTTGTTAACGGATTCATTGAAGATGACTGATCTGTTACTAAAGTAGCTGTAGGCAATCCAAGATTACCTTTTCCAATCGAAATATGTTTCTCGTGTGTCACATTGCCTTTAATTTTTTCATTGTCAGTTCCTAGCTGTTTGGCGATTAGATCTTCGAATACAAGTTCTGATCTTTTAAAGTTCGGTGTTTCGGCATTTGCAATGTTATTAGATATAACACGCTGACGTGCCTCAGCAGCGTATAGCGCTGATTCCAAACGTTGGAAGGATGCACTATTTACTAGTTTCACAATTACTCACCACTTTCAATGTTACTGCGCTAAATGTCTATTCAACATTAGTTCCACAAAATCCTCTATTTTTATACAAAAAAGATTAAAAAAATATAATATTCCGTCGAAACATATACTTATATCATCTTTAATTCTGACAAATTACACAATAAGAAAAAAGCCCTAAATTCTGAACGACTTAGGGCTTTTCAACTACTCCACTTACATTTTATTCTGCCTCTAATGTTTATTCTTTTCTAGCTCTTGAAGTAGCTGATGATTCAATATTTTAATATATGTTCCTTTCATTCCTAATGATCTAGTCTCTATGACCCCTGCACTCTCCAATTTTCGCAATGCGTTGACGATCACAGAGCGCGTAATCCCCACACGATCGGCAATTTTCGACGCTACTAGTAAGCCTTCCTTGCCTTCTAGTTCTTCAAAAATGTGCTCTACGGCCTCAAGCTCACTATATGAAAGTGAATCAATTGCTACTGCAACCACCGCTCTGCTTCGTGCTTCCTGCTCAATTTCCTCACTGCGCTCTCGCAATATTTCCATGCCAACGACCGTGCTTCCATACTCTGCCAGCACTAAATCTTCATCTGTAAAGTTACCTGAGTTACGTGTCAGAAGTAATGTTCCATGACGATCACCACCACCAATAATTGGTACGATAGTCATAAATTCGGCATCGCCAATTCTTTCAAATATTTCTGACTGTAAAGTTGTTGGAGGAATTTCTGTACTAGTTTCATCGACTTCCATTATAATGCCATTACTCTCATTAGAGAATCGAAGCTCGTCACGTTGAAGTGTACGTAAGTAATCATGCGCATATACATCTAGCGCAGCACAGCCTAGTATTTTCCCGCGTCTGCTAATGACAAACACATTGGCCTGTAATGTTGTACATAATACTTCAGCCATTTCCCTAAAGCTAACTGCCTTACCTGCAGTACGCTGAAGTAGGCGATTTAAAGTTCTTGTTTTATTTAATAGGCTCATTTAATATTTCCTCCTAAAACGGTGCCTGCTATTACTGAATAGAAATTGCGTTGATATATATGGTTTATATAGGTAGCGTTACCCTGCCTAAATAGGTGCTTTTGAGGGATTGCAGCGCAATAGAGCCTAGTCTCGTCAAATGTTCTTTAACTAGAATTTCAACTGATACCTAGGCCCTCTATAGTAATTAGAATAGCGAAGCTTACATTTATCTACAATATATATTGACTTAAATCACGATCTTTAGCAATTCCACCGAGCTTCGCTTGCACATATTCAGGTGTGATTATCATTTGCTCAAGATTCAAATCTGGCGCTTCGAACGATAAATCCTCTAACAGCTTCTCTAAAATCGTATGCAAACGTCGAGCACCGATATTCTCCATGTTGCGATTGACATCTGCGGCTATTTTAGCAAGCTCTCTTATCGCGTCCTCAGAAAACTCGATCTTTATCCCTTCAGTTTCTAATAGCGCTGTATATTGCTTCGTTAGCGCGTTTTGCGGCTCTGTCAGAATGCTGACGAAGTCATCCTCAGATAATGATGTTAGCTCTACCCGAATCGGAAAACGTCCCTGAAGCTCTGGAATAAGATCAGACGGCTTAGCAATATGGAATGCACCTGCTGCGACAAATAAAATATAATCTGTCTTAACTGGACCGTATTTCGTCATAACTGTTGAGCCTTCGACAATTGGAAGGATATCGCGCTGCACACCTTCTCTTGATACATCTGGACCTGAGCCTCTGGATGGAGCAGCAATTTTATCGATCTCATCAATAAAAATAATTCCACTTTGCTCAGCTCGTACAACTGACTCAGCAATAACCTCATCCATGTCAATCAGCTTGGTTGCTTCTTGCTGGGTTAACACTTTTCTAGCTTCCTTCACAGGTAACGTACGCTTTTTCGGTTTTTTCGGCATTAAGGAACCAAGTAAATCTTGCATATTCATGCCCATGCCTTCCATCCCTTGACCACCCGAAAGCATATCCATCATGGAAGGAGAGTTGTCCTCAACCTCAATTTGTACCTTATCATTTTCAAGCTTGCCAGCAGCTAAATCCTCACGAATTTTTGCGCGGCGCTCTGACAGTCCATGATCAGCTTCTTGATCTTTATCATTATTTTGGTCACCGGACATATTACCAAACAGCATTTCAAACGGATTTTTGTTGCTTTTTTGTTTTACTTGAGATGGTGCTAGCAATTCCACAAGGCGCTCATTCGCAAGCTTCTCCGCTTCATCCTGTACAACTACGACCTTCTCTGATTTGACCATGCGGATAGCCGTCTCTACAAGATCACGTACCATAGACTCCACATCGCGACCAACATATCCGACCTCAGTAAATTTCGTTGCCTCAACTTTAACAAAAGGCGCTTTAACAAGCTTCGCTAAGCGACGAGCAATTTCCGTTTTACCTACGCCCGTTGGTCCGATCATTAAAATATTTTTTGGTACAATTTCGTCACGCAAGCTTTCATCTAAATTGCTTCTGCGGTAGCGATTACGGAGCGCGACAGCAACCGAGCGTTTTGCATCCTTTTGTCCGACAATATATTTATCTAGCTCAGCAACAATCTCACGCGGAGTCAAAGCTTTGTTATTCATCTCAATTTCCCTCCTATATCTATTCCAGCATCGTCACATCGTGTTAAATGATTTCTTCTACAATAATATTGTGGTTCGTATATACACATATCTCAGCAGCGATTGTAAGGGCTCCCTTAGCCATGTCCTTCGCATCCATATCTGAGGCATGACGCTTTAATGCACGAGCAGCAGCAAGCGCGAAGCTTCCTCCAGAGCCGATTGCAATAATGTCATCATCTGGCTCAATAATTTCACCGTTACCTGAAATAAGCAGCATTCCCGTTTTATCCATAACGATCATCATCGCTTCAAGCTTTCGCAGCACTCGATCGGAACGCCATTCCTTAGCTAGCTCTACAGCAGCACGTTGCAAGTTGCCATGATGCTCCTCTAGCTTTGCCTCAAATTTCTCAAACAACGTAATCGCATCGGCAACAGATCCAGCAAAACCCGCGACCACTTGGCCACGGTATAGACGACGCACTTTCTTCGCTGTCCCCTTCATAACCATGGAGTTTCCGAATGTCACTTGTCCGTCACCTGCGATTGCGCCTTTTCCATTATGTCTAACTGCACATATCGTTGTGGCATGAAATTGCATTTCCATATGAATTCCCTCCTAAATCTTTATAGCTGAAGTTTAGTCATCAGTTAGCTTTATTGCAAATGTTCTGATTTAAATTGAGCAATGCTTTGAAGAGCACGATTAGCAATTGCTTCATTTTTTTCCTTCTTATTTCGAATTTTATTCTCTAATGGTGGAAAAAGACCGAAGTTTGCATTCATTGGCTGAAAATGTTTGAAATCTGCAGTCGTTATATAATGAGCCATGCTGCCTAGAGCAGTTTGTTGTGGCAATTCTATAAGCTGTTCACCCTTTGCCAGCTTCGCTGCGTTAATTCCTGCGATTAGTCCTGAAGCAGCAGATTCCACATAGCCTTCTACACCAGTCATTTGACCTGCGAAGAACAGCGTTTCACGTTTTTTCGTTTGATATGTTGCTTTTAATAGGCTAGGTGAGTTAATGAATGTATTGCGATGCATTACGCCATAACGAACAAACTCTGCATTTTCCAAACCTGGAATCATTTGAAATACACGTTTTTGCTCACCCCATTTTAGATGAGTTTGGAAGCCGACCATATTGTAAAGCGTTCCAGCTGCATTATCCTGTCTTAACTGAATCACAGCATATGGCAGCTTACCCGTGTGAGGGTTCACAAGACCTACTGGCTTCATCGGTCCAAATAGAACTGTTTGCTTACCACGAGAAGCCATGACTTCGATTGGCATACAGCCTTCAAAATAAACCTCTTTTTCAAAATCTTTAAGCTGTGCAACCTCAGCAGTTGTTAGCGCCTCATGGAAAGCGTTAAACTCTTCTTCCGTCATTGGACAGTTTAGATAGGCAGCTTCGCCTTTGTCATATCGAGAAGCGAGGTAAACCTTGCTCATATCGATGGAATCCTTTTCGATAATTGGAGCTGCAGCATCATAAAAATAAAAGTATTCTTCGCCTAAAAGTCCTTTAATTTCATTCGAAAGTGATTCAGCAGTAAGTGGTCCAGTTGCAATTACAACAATTCCGTCTTCTGGAATGCTAGTCACTTCTTCATTTCGAACCTCGATAAGGTGGTGATTTCTTAAGCGGCTTGTTACTTCCCCAGAGAACCCTTCACGATCGACAGCAAGCGCTCCTCCTGCTGGTACAGCATGCTGATCCGCGCAGCTCATAATGATGGAATCAAGCATACGCATTTCTTCCTTTAAAACACCTACTGCATTAGCTAAACCATTAGCACGAAGACTATTGCTGCACACAAGCTCAGCGAATTGATTCGTATGATGGGCAGGAGTTTTTTTAACCGGACGCATTTCATACAATACGACCTCAACACCTTGATTTGCAATTTGCCAAGCCGCTTCACTACCAGCAAGCCCAGCACCGATTACTGTAACTTTTTGATTACTCACGTTGTTTCTTCCTCTCATCCCACTATTATTATAGAAAGACAATATCCTCCCAAAGTGATGGGAGGATGATTAGTCTGAACATGCTTATCTACCGTGCACGCCCTTCACTGTCGATGGACGAGACCTCGAGTGTTTTGATGATAAACCTAAACAAAGTTTTACTATCTATAAAACACAGCGTACTCATTTGGTACGTGAGCTACAATGTTTCCAAAGGAAACATACATCGAAAGCATTCCCCGATGAGTGCCATATTCGATGTCGAGTAAGCATCACAGAGATACTTCGTCATCAAAGCTCTGAATTTAAACTTCCTCATTTCAATAAGTGTTTAAAAAGTGGGCTTTCAGGACCGAGCAGTTTGGACGTTAGTTAGAAAGCGAATAGCGCAGCGTACGCTTTTGGTACGTGAGCAATGGAGCTTTCGCTAGCGTTCAAAAAGCGACGTCGACTTAGCTACTGCGTATCACTTCGTCATCAAAGTCCAACTTTTTAAACTTCCTCTAAAGCGTCGTCCTCTAATATTTCTTCACTATGGTCACACCCAACACACTGCAAACGCGCCCCGCTTCGATTGCGTTTCTCTACTAGCACCTGCTCACAGTTTGGACAGCTTTTATTCGTTGGCTTATCCCATGATACATAATCACATTCAGGGTAACTGTCGCAGCCATAAAAGATTCTGCCTTTTTTACTGCGTCGCTCCACGATATGACCTTTATTACATTTCGGACATACAACTCCGATATCTTTCACGATTGGCTTCGTATTACGGCAGTCAGGGAAGCCTGAGCAAGCTAGAAAACGACCAAAGCGACCCATCTTATAAACAAGTGGCTTTCCACATTTATCGCATAACTCATCAGATACTTCGTCTTGGATTTCGATTTCTTTCATTTCCTCTTCGGCAACCAAAAGACGCTTCTCGAATGTCTCGTAAAATTGGGATAATACTTTAACCCAATCCTCTGTACCCTCTTCAATGTGGTCGAGATTCCCTTCCATATCAGCAGTAAACTCTACATTCAATATTTCTGGGAAAAACTCTTCCATTAATTGAATAATTAGCTCACCAAGCTCCGTCGGGAAAAACTTTTTCTCCTCCAGTGCCACATAACCGCGTTTTTGCACGGTTTCTAGCGTTGGAGCATACGTACTAGGACGTCCAATGCCAAGCTCCTCTAGTGCACGGACAAGACGAGCCTCTGTATAGCGTGGTGGTGGCTGAGTAAAATGCTGCTTCGGCTCTATGGCTTGAGGTGTCAGCTTTTCATCCACTTGTAGCGGTGGAAGCAGCGTATATTCCTCAACCGTACCATCATCATTGCCTTCAACATAAACCTTCATAAATCCAGCAAATTTGATTTTGGAACCGGTGGAACGAAAAGTCGCTTCTCCTACTTTAAAATCAACGGTCATTGTATCTAGAACAGCCGATGACATTTGACTAGCAGCAAAGCGATCCCATACTAATTTATACAATCTTAATTGATCTCTAGAAAGGTAAGGCTTTAACGATTCTGGATCACGATAGATTGATGTTGGACGAATCGCTTCATGGGCATCCTGTGCACTGCTATTTTTTTTCACATATTGTCTTGGTTCAGCTGGTATATAGTCCACACCATATTTTTCAGTCACATAGCTACGAGCCTCTTCCTGCGCCACAGGAGAAATGCGCGTAGAATCCGTTCTCATATATGTAATTAAGCCGACTGTCCCTTCCTTGCCTAGTTCTACGCCCTCGTAGAGCTGCTGTGCAACGGACATTGTCTTGGAAGCTCGAAAGCCTAATTTACGTGCCGCTTCCTGTTGCAGGGAACTCGTAATAAAAGGTGGAGAAGGGTGACGTAAGCGTTCTTTCTCCTTCACTTCCGCTACGCTAAAGCTTTGATTAGCAATCGCTTGAAGAATCCCATCAACCTCTTCAGCATTGCCAAGCTCTTTCTTCTTACCATTCAATCCATAAAACTTAGCTTCAAAGTTTTGATTATGGTGATTTAGCCCAGCAGTGATCGACCAATATTCTTCCGGAACGAAAGCATCAATTTCATTTTCACGATCAATAATGAGCTTCACGGTTACGGACTGCACTCGACCTGCAGAAAGTCCTTTTTTCACTTTCTTCCATAATAATGGACTTATTTTGTATCCGACTAATCGATCCAAAATACGACGCGCCTGCTGCGAATTAACTAAATCCATATTAATTTGCCGAGGTGTTTTAAAAGCTTCTTTTACAGCTTGCTTTGTAATTTCATTAAATACAACGCGGCAAGGCTCTTGCTCATTAATTTCTAAGTAATGTGCTAGATGCCAAGCGATCGCTTCCCCTTCGCGATCGGGGTCGGCCGCGAGATAAACGCGTTTTACTTTTTTACTTGCGTCTTTTAATTCTTTTAATACAGAACCTTTGCCGCGTATCGTAATATACTTAGGATTAAAATCATTATCCACTTCAACGCCAAGTTGGCTTTTTGGCAAATCGCGAATATGTCCCATGGACGCCTTCACAATATATTTACTACCCAAATATTTACCAATCGTTTTGGCTTTGGCGGGTGATTCTACAATGACTAACGAATCTGCCATATGAGGTGCCTCCTCTTTCGAAACAAGTTACAGTGCAATATATATAGACCCAGGTTGTAGCTCTATCAATTGTTTTATACATAAATTTAGCAGAAGTACGCTCAAATGTCCAAACGGAATTGAAGTAAACTCGACAATTTCATTGATCGAACGAGGCTGCTCCTTTATATATAGATAAATATTAAGCTCATCTTGCGATAATAAATTAACGTTATTAGACTGTTCTGAGCTAGCTAACTCTCCCTCTGCCAGCTGTGGCTTAAGCCATGGTAGCTCCTCAAATAGCTGATGGGAGGTCAATAGCATTCTAGCATATCCCTTCTCAATAAGAAAGTTTGGGCCTTCACTTTTCTTTGAGTAAATAGAACCTGGAACAGCGAACAGCTCTCGATCCATATCAAGCGCATGCCGCGCCGTTATCATCGATCCACTTTTACGTTCTCCTTCAACAACAACTGTAGCACTGCTTAATCCAGCAATAATTCGATTACGTGCATGAAATTGACCTGGATGTACCGGTTGGTATTGAACCGTTTCAGATAATAACAACCCGTCACTACTTAGCTGGTGGTATAAATTATAGTTATTAGTAGGATAACAGTGCCCGATTGCACTTGGCAATACAGCAATCGTACTTGCTGTGAACTGAACAGCTTCCTTATGCGCGATAGTATCCACACCATTGGCTAATCCACTTACAATCGTAATACCAGAATTCGCAAATTCGTTAGCAAATTGCCTTGAACACTGTTTTCCATAATTGCTGGGATACCTAGTGCCTACAATTGCAATGGATTGATTTGTTAGCAGCTCTAGCCGCCCAACCGCAAATAATATCCACGGAGGTTGGGCAATTTGCTTCAATGCCTCTGGATATCGCTCTTCCCAAAAAGCAATCGAGACATATTTACTATTCTGCTCTCGATTAAGCAATTCATCGAGTGAGGGATAGCGATATTGATTGTGAAAATGACATAGCTTACTTGAAATCGCCTTCGTAAAGCCAAGTGATTCTAGTAGCTCCTCTGTCCATTGCTCCTGCATATACAATCCATTTCCAATAATGCGATCGACAGCATGCCAACCTACACCATGAATTTTTAAAGCTTCTATTATATAGTGCTTTAGCTGCAGATTATCCATAAATTCACCCCTATACGGAGCAAATCTTGCAAGTTCACTTCTTCATTGTGCCTTATTTACACTATTATTTGCAAGTATTGCTCCTAAATTAACTGATAATAACGAAAAAAAGCCCCATCTCCGCTAGGAAGATGAGGCTTCTTGCCCTACAAAATTATTTAATTGTTTTTACTTGCTCAAGCAAACCTTTTTCTTCAAGAAGGCTTACTAGTGTAGAACCCATTTCAGATGGAGTAGGTGCTACGCGGATTCCGCATGCTTCAAGTGTAGCAATTTTTTCTGCAGCAGTTCCTTTACCGCCAGAAATAATCGCACCAGCATGTCCCATACGTTTTCCTGGAGGCGCCGTAGCACCACCGATGAAGCCGACGACTGGTTTAGTCATATTTGCTTTAATCCATTCCGCAGCTTCTTCTTCAGCAGTACCACCGATTTCACCAATCATAATTACTGCATGAGTGTCTGGGTCATCATTAAAGCGACTTAGGATATCAATAAACTCAGAACCTTTAACAGGGTCACCACCGATACCTACAGCTGTAGATTGACCGATGCCACGAGTTGTTAACTGATGAACTGCTTCATATGTTAATGTACCAGAACGAGATACTACACCTACATGACCTGGTGCATGAATATATCCTGGCATAATACCGATTTTGCATTGAGCTGGAGTAATTACGCCTGGGCAGTTAGGTCCGATTAGAACGGAGCTTTTACCTTCCATATAGCGCTTAACTTTTACCATATCAAGTACTGGAATACCTTCAGTAATACAGATAACAAGTTCAAGACCTGCATCAACTGCCTCGATAATCGCTTCAGCAGCAAATGCTGGTGGTACATAGATAACTGTAGCAGTTGCACCAGTAGCATCAACCGCTTGTTGTACTGTATTGAATACAGGTAGAGAAACAACGGAACCGTTTTCCAATGTAATGTCGACATTCGTGCCGCCTTTACCTGGAGTTACGCCGCCTACCATTTGCGTACCGTAATCAAGGGCACCTTTCGCATGGAACAAGCCAGTAGCACCTGTAATCCCTTGCGTAATAACTTTTGTATCACTATTAACCAAAATTGCCACTTATCTCACATCCTCTGAATGTTTTCGTGTTTGTGTCATCCACTTAGCGTCTATTTAACTAATTCGACAATTTTTTGAGCTCCGTCAGCCATTGAATCAGCAGCTACAATGTTCAGGCCAGATTCGTTAAGAATTTGTTTACCAAGCTCAACATTTGTGCCTTCCAAACGGACAACGAGCGGACGATCAAGGCCAATTTGCTTAGCAGCCTCAACAACACCGTTAGCGATTACATCACAACGCATGATGCCGCCAAAGATGTTCACGAAAATCCCTTTAACTTTTTCATCAGATAGAATAATTTTGAATGCTTCAGTAACCTTCTCAGTTGTAGCACCGCCCCCTACATCTAGGAAGTTAGCCGGTTCGCCACCGTAGTATTTAATGATGTCCATTGTAGCCATAGCTAGTCCAGCACCATTAACCATACAGCCGATGTTGCCATCAAGCGCGATGTAGCTTAGATCAAATTTAGAAGCTTCGATTTCTTTTGGATCTTCTTCGTCAAGATCGCGTAGTTCTAAAATGTCTTTGTGACGGAACAACGCATTAGAATCAAAGTTCAATTTAGCATCAAGTGCCATAACTTGTCCATCACCTGTTACTACCAATGGATTGATTTCCGCGATAGAGCAGTCCTTTTCCACGAATGCAGTATACAAGCTAAGCATAAATTTGGCAGCCTTATTAATCAATTCATTAGGGATGTTGATAGCGTATGCAAGTTTGCGTGCTTGGTACGCTTGTAACCCGATTGCAGGGTCAACAACTTCCTTGAAGATTTTTTCAGGAGTTGCAGCAGCTACTTCTTCAATTTCTGTGCCGCCTTCCTCAGATGCCATAATTGTTACGCGACCAGTCGCGCGATCAAGAACTACACCAATGTAGTATTCCTTCTTAATATCGCAGCCTTGTTCGATAAGAAGACGTTTAACTTCTTTACCTTCTGGTCCTGTTTGATGAGTTACTAGCGTTTTACCTAAAATTTCAGACGCATACGTACGAACCTCATCAAGATTTTTTGCAACTTTAACTCCACCAGCTTTACCTCTACCACCAGCATGAATTTGGGCTTTAACAACAACGACGCCAGTCCCAAGCTCCTCTGCAGCCTTTACCGCTTCATCAACTGTAAATGCCACTTTACCTTCTGGTACAACTACGCCGTATTGTTTAAGTACAGCCTTACCTTGATACTCATGGATGTTCATGTTGAAATCCTCCATTTCACATTTCACTGACTACTTACAGTTGTAGTCATATGTACAAAGAAACTGCTTACATTGTATCATCTTTCGTCACGATTATCTTCTATTTTGCGAAAAATGAGTGAGAGAACTTTGCTATCATACTGATCTCAAATTGAGATTGTATATCGCTAATCCATTACTTAGTATGCCATATTTTCATATGAATAACTAGCGCATTTTAACATTTCTTCATAAACTGATCTGTGTTATCATATAAACAGGATTTATATTCCAATTATCGCAGTGAGGAAGCACCTCCAATACTATGGGGGTGCTTTTATGTATGCAAAAATACAAAGTGCAATCGTTGTCGGAGTAGACGGCTTGGGAATAGCCGTTGAAGTGGACATAACAAGCGGGCTTCCGCAAATATCTGTTGTAGGTTTACCCGATTCAGCTGTACGTGAATCAGTAGAGCGAGTACGCTCAGCGATTCGTAATAGCGGATTTCGTTTCCCGCTTGAACGTATAACGATCAATCTTGCTCCTGCAGCACTGCGTAAGCAAGGCAGTGGACTTGATCTTGCAATAGCGACAGGCTTACTGCAGGCTTCTGCGCAGCTACAGCACAATTGGGATAATACCCTTCTTGTAGGTGAGCTATCGCTTGATGGGCACGTCCGCCCGATTCATGGCATCCTTGCTTTATTGCAATATGCCAAGCAAGCAGGGCTTAATCGTGTTATCATTCCAAAGGATAATGCTATTGAAGCAGAGCTCATTTCTGACCTGCAGCTATACCCAATTACTCATCTGAATGAGTTAAATGCGATTAGCTTCATTCCGTCTCAACCTTCAAAGCTGTCTATCCAGCCCAATCTCAATAAGGAAGCCTTAGACTTAGCAGATGTAATTGGCCAGCATGAAGCCAAGCGAGCTCTGCTAATTGCAGCAGCTGGTAGACATAATATCATCGTGTGCGGACCTCCAGGTGTTGGTAAAACAATGCTAATGCGACGACTACCTACTTTATTGCCGCATCTAGATGAGGATAAAGCGCTTGAGGTGATGAAAATTTATAGTGTAGCAGGTAAGCTACAGGGCAGCGCTGCTCGATTGCAATGTGAGCCACCATTTCGCGCTCCACATCACTCCATCTCTACTGCTGGTTTAATCGGTGGTGGAAGTATTCCTCAGCCAGGAGAGATTACACTGGCGCATCATGGTGTGCTTTTTCTCGACGAGCTTCCAGAGTTTTCAAGGCAAGTATTAGAATTATTACGTCAACCACTTGAAGAGCATACTGTTACGCTTTCGCGAGCACGCAGTCATGTTACCTTTCCCGCTTCCTTTCTACTCGCAGCTTCCTATAACCCATGTCCATGCGGTTATTATGGCTTTACTAGCGAGCAACAGCATTGCAGCTGTAGTCAAGTGATGATTCATCGTTATCGCTCCAAGCTTTCAGGTCCTCTCCTTGATCGGATTGATCTGCAGCTAGATATGGCTAAGCCACTCTCTCTAACCGAGACGCAGCAAAATCACGACAATAGCTCCAGCAAGCTGCGTGAAGATGTTTTGCGCGCCATTGCGATACAGCAGGAGCGATATGAAAGAGAAAACTTCAGCTACAACAGTCAGCTCCCTACCTCTACCCTGCGAAAATATGCTCCTATCCCAAGTCAAGCATCAAAACTGTTAGAGCATGCTTTTGCGAAGCTCGGTTTAAGTATGCGTGGCTATGAACGGATTATTAAAATTGCTCGAACAATTGCTGATCTGGCTGGCGCTGCTCATATCGCAACTGAGCATGTGGCTGAAGCTGTACAATATCGTAAGCTAGATATGATAGATAGAGTGTAAAGTTTGAGCTTTACAGATCTAACATTGTGCCGTTCAAACAAAAATAAGCCCATTCATGAATGATCTTATCTTAGTTCTAAAGAGAGATGCTCATTAGTGGGCTAGGTTTATATAATGACAATCGATAACGTCTACTTGATTCATTTAAAATGCATTCCGTATATGCTTCGCATCCATATGCTCCTGCTGCCGTTCGATTAAGACGACGTCAAAGCGAACACTATGATCATACAGCTTCTTCTGATACATATAGATTTGCGCTAGCTTTCTTATTTGCTGCTGTTTATATGGAGTGACCGCCTCTAGCACAGTACCGTATCGCTCATTACCGTCCTTATATACGGTGCGTGTCCGAACCTCGATAAACACAATTACTCCTTGATCACCTGCAATAATATCAAGCTCTCCGGAGGAACAGCGCCAGTTGCGAGCTATTATTTCTAAACCTTGTCGCTGCAAATATTGTGCAGCGAACTGCTCCCCTTGAAGACCGAGCTGTTTACGATTCATCATAACTCCCAATCCTTCGCCTTATTGTCAGCGCGATACACTGCACTTAATATTTCTGCAACAATCGCAAATAAATCCTGCGGAATTTCTTGATCAATATCAAGCTTCGACAATACTTCAACTAGGGAGCTGTCCTCTTGGATTGGTACGTCACTTTCTTTTGCTTTCTCCAGTATTTTATCCGCTAGCTCACCTTGCCCTTTGGCTACGATAACAGGTGCAGCATTAGTTAGTGGATCATATTTCATCGCGACCGCTTTTTTCAGCTTCGACATATTTCCACTCATATCTTAAAATCCACCCCTTTATATCGTGTGGAGTTCAGCTGATCAATATCAGGCGGTACAATGACTGTCTTTCCTTCTTCCGTCTTTTTAACTTCTTCCTGATCTTTTATCGGAATTGGAGTAGTACGAATCGATGACAGTTGATAGCCATAGCCTTGCAATGCATCTTGAATATCACTTTTAAAAGTATCCATAATCGGTGAAATGGCAGGATGGTCATTCCATAGGTTTAATGTCACGATTTTGTTCACAACATTCATATCCACTAGCGTTGGACCAATATTTTTCATTCGCAAATCGAACACAATTCGGCAGTTATCCGAATCCAACTCACCTTTGCGATTTCTTCTTGTTTGCACATGAATGGATGCAGTCTGACCATTTTCCCCATCTTGGATCGGAATATATAAGGTGACATGTGAAAAAACAGAATGATTGCGCTCTGCTGCCATCATCAGCTGCTGACCAGTAATGGCATGTAGCACTTGCTGTGCAGCATCTTTAAGCCCACTCGGCACATCAGAGGCTTGCAGGAGCTGCATAATTGTAGCCTTTAAGCTATCCTGTGACATCGCGTTGCTCCCCTGCCCATGCGTCCCATGTGCAGTTGCTAAGTCAGGCGACATCGGCGGTAAGCCTGTCATCTGTCCCCCCTGAACCTGAGCATTAATCTGCGGTGCCGTCTGTGCTTGTGACTGAGCTTGAGATGCTGAAGTAGCTTGTGTTGCTGCAGCTTGATTCGACATTACATTCGCTAGTGCTGTGTTACTAGCTTGAGTAGTAGCAGCTTGCGCATTGGATGCTTGCAAAGTTGTCGCCCCTGCAGTAGTAGCCGTAGCTCCACTACTCGCTGAAGCAGCTCCATCTCCTTGCATTGACATCGAGGCTGGCTGCTGTGCTGCTGACATATTGCCACTAGTTGGAGCAGGCGTACCGCTCCCTGCAGCTGGTGCACTCACTTGAGAACCAACAGCTGATGCAATTTGCGGATTATTAGTTGCTGTACTACCCGTCAGCGATTGCTGGACTGATGCATTTGCAGTTGAGCTCTGTGCAGCTGGTGCAGAGGTGCTTGCTGCACCAGTAGCGTTTTGCGCAGCTTGCCCAGCCAAACCGCCGTTGACGTTATTTCCTTGTCCCTGTTGAGATGCAGCATTCGCCATATTGCCAGCAGCTTGCTGACTAACTGGTAGTTGTGCATTGCTATTACCCGCTGCTGCATTGGAACCAGATTGATTAAGCAAGCTTTTAACCAATTGCGATTCATGACTTACACCAAGCCATTTCATTAATTGTGGCAACAATTGCTGATCGTTAGAAGCTCCATTAGCCCCTAACACTGAAGCTGCTAATGAAGCAGTTGCCTGCTGCGTTGGAACTGGATTCTGCATATTAGCTGCGCCGCTGCCTTGCTGACTTACTCCCCCTTGAGAAGCAGCTGCTCCTTCATTAGTTGTCGCTTGTGATGTAGAATTAGCGGCAGCTGCAGACCCACTAGTAGCACTAGACGGCATATTAGACTGGTTCTCCATTCCTTGCTGGGCAAGTGCCTGCTGGACTTGTGTCTGCTGTGAGCTATTACTAGGAGCCGCACCTGCAATCAATTGGCGCAATAAGTTGCCACCCTGCTCTAACTGGCTCGATAATTGAGTTAATAGCTGCTGAAGCTGAGGGTTGCTATTGTTTTGTAGCAATTGACTGAGCTCTCCACGAAGCTGAGTTAGCAATTGATGCAGCGGTGTACCATTTTGCAATTGATGCATAGCCGAAATCGTTGATTCGCTCATTGGCAGTCCTCTCTTAAAAACCGCCGCTGCTGCATTCATCCATTGCTCCTGGCTAACTCCTGCCGGCATAAGCTGAGCAGCGCGTTGAAAGGCTGCTGCCGTCTCTTTATTAAGGGCAAAGCCTTCTCTTCGCAAATCTTTAATCAGCTCTTGCGCCCATTGTCGATCGGGTAAATTAAGAGATTTTAATATATCTTTCATCGGGTCCTGCAACCCCATAGACGTCGGATCAACTTGTTTTAAATAGATCTGCCCGTTCTTCGAGTCAGGCTGTACCTGTAGAAGCGAAGCTTGCCCTTCCATGATCGGAATCTCAAGCTTAGCACGTACCTGCACACCGTTAATAGACACGGTTGCTTCATTATTGGGGTGCTGCTGCAGAACAACGCCACGTACAACTTGGCCGACTCGCAGCTCTAACGTTCTTACTTCATTACTAACGGCATCGCCCAAAATTCCTTTTAAACTATTGATGTTCATGAACGTTGCTCCTTTCATTACATATTATATAATATCGGCTAGTCCACAAACAGAAATGAATATTTTTAAAATAAAAAAGCGACGCTCGGCAAATGCCTACTAGTCGCTATGTACTGCCATCATTTGTTCCCATTCTACTTCTAGTCTATCACCTAGCAGCTTTTTAAGAAAGGTTTTACGATGCATAGGCGAAGGACCATGCTCTAGAATCCTATCATTATGCAGCTTCGTTCCATAACCTTTATGTTTGGGCAAATCATATTGCGGATAACGTTCATGCCATTCACCTTGACATAAACGATCTCTCGTTACCTTTGCTAATATCGACGCTGCCCCAATCGACTGACTGCGAGCATCGCCTTTAATAATTGCTTGTTGGTCGTAAGGCAGCTCTATTGTCTCAGCATCCACCAGAATATGCTGCGGAACAATTTTCAACCCTTCCACTGCAAGCTTCATCGTTCTTCTTGCGGCCTGTTTAATATTGATCTCATCAATGATATGGGCGGGAATTGTTGCAATATGATAAGCAACAGCGGCATCGATAATTTGATGAAACAATTGCTCTCGCTTTTTTTCCGTTAGCTTTTTGGAATCGTTAATTCCATCAAGCACAAAGCCACGTGGCAAAATAACAGCCGCTGCAACAACATCACCAAACAAACACCCACGACCAACCTCATCCACACCAGCAATGAACTCTATATTTTGCGCCCAGAGCTCCTTCTCAAATGCGAGCAGGTCGATTTCGTTTTCCATCTATTTTACCTCTCTTACGGGCATATCGTCAAAAGGGGCTTCTAACGTAATTCTTCCTAATTTACCTGCCCTTAACTCACGTAAAATAATGCTCGATGTTTTTTCTAAATCTATATTGCCACCACTAATGAGACAGCCACGTTTTCTGCCGATCTCCTCCATAACACGTACAATCTCCATATTATTGTCAAGATCATTTGGAGGGTCACTTAGCTCAAAGCGTTCAGCCAACGCATCCCAGTAGCGTTCACACAGCATTTTCACTGCATAATATCCAATATCGTCTAGATTCAAAATTTGCTCACGGATTGCCCCAGTAATCGCAAGACGATAGCCAACCATCTGATCCTCAAATTTCGGCCACAGTATACCAGGCGTATCTAGCAGTTCAAAATCACTTCCCGCTTTAATCCATTGTTGCCCCTTCGTGACACCAGGTTTATCACCAGTTATCGCAACATTCCTGCCAGTTAAGCGATTAATTAACGTCGATTTACCAACGTTCGGGATACCGACAATTAAGCTGCGAATCGCTCTTGGGTTCATTCCTTTAGCAATTTGACGATCTATTTTCTCTTTAAGAATTTCCTTAGACAAGGTAGCTATTTGTCCGATACCTGTTCCCGTACTGGAATCAACAATTGCACATGTATGACCTTCATGTTCAAAATATTGCTTCCATTGCTCATTGAGTCTCGGGTCAGCAAGATCTGACTTATTTAAGATAATTAATCTAGGCTTACCTTGTAGTATTTCATCAACCATCGGATTACGACTTGAAATAGGCACTCGAGCATCCAGTAGTTCAATTGCGATGTCAATTAACTTTAATTTTTCTTGTATTTGGCGCTTCGCACGAGTCATATGACCCGGAAACCATTGAATAGCCATTCCTTCACCTCATCTAGTTGTAATGCTTGATCAGTCTAAATTCTTTAATAGGCCACATCACGACGTCAGCACGTCCGATAATATCTTCTTCAGAGATAAATCCAATCGCACGACTGTCTTTACTATCACTACGATTGTCACCCATTACAAAGAAATGACCTTCTGGCACAACATTATCTTTGTATATTTCATTTGGAAAGCTAAAATAGTCTGATAATCGATTGTAAGTTTCACCTTCTGCATGACTTTCAGCTATAGCTTCTGCCAAATAAGGCTCATCAATTCGCTCTCCATTAATATACACATCATCGCCTTTAACCTCTATTGTATCACCAGGTACGCCAATAACACGTTTAATAAAACGACGACCTTCTTCCGGAACATTAAAAACAATAACATCACCATATTTAGGCTCACCTAAGCGATAAACTAATAAATTTACGATGACGCGCTCTTTCGTATGGAAATTCGGCTCCATGGATGCACCATCTACTAAAAAAGGTGAAAACAGAAATGTTCTGACAACAAAAACAAGCAAGACAGCGATGGCGATCGCCTTAATCCACTCGACGATTTCCTTGTATGCTTTATTACTTGGACGATTGACTTTTCGGCTCGGGAGAGGAGTTTCTTGTTCCGATTCGCTTGAATATACCTGATCTACATTTTGATCAATTGATGAATGCCCATTGCTACTATTAGTCATTTTATCGTTACTCTCCATTCCTTGACCTCCTCAAACTTGGCACGCTGCTTCCTTATCATATCATTATCTGAAATCAGACCGCAATTAAATCGTTCAACTTCAGCAAATGAGCTTGCACAAAACACGAAAAGGAGCTTGATAGACCAAGCTCCTCCTGATAGTTCATTTTAGCGAATTTCTTTAATTCTTGCAGCTTTACCGCGCAATTCGCGAAGGTAGTACAATTTCGCGCGACGAACTTTACCGCGACGTGCTACTTCGATTTTATCAACTTTTGGTGAATGAACTGGGAAAGTTCTTTCCACGCCAACACCATAAGAGATTTTACGTACTGTAAAAGTTTCGCTAATTCCGCCACCACGACGTTTGATAACAACGCCTTCGAATAGCTGAATACGTTCACGAGAACCCTCGATAACTTTTACGTACACTTTCAATGTATCACCAGGACGGAAACTAGGTACGTCTTGACGAAGTTGCTCTTGAGTAATTGCTTGTACGATATTCAAAACACTCAACTCCTTTCACCAGAGATGTTCTTATAAGCTCCTTAATCACTTTTGATTAGCTCCACGCTTATAGCGGACCATCCGTTATACGAAAACAACATCTATAAATATACCATAAAGAATCGCTGAATACAACTATATTTACACATAAATTTAGGCTAATGTATAAACAAGTATTACAGATTATTTTTCCTCTTATATTCGGCAATCCATTTATGCTCTGCATCAGTTAGCTGTGCAGTTTCAAGTAAATCAGGACGACGCTCTAGTGTGCGAATTAGCGACTGCTGACGTCTCCATTTCTCGATATTGCTATGATGCCCGGACAATAGCTCGTCTGGAACCTTCATATCGCGAAATACAGCTGGACGAGTATAATGTGGATACTCCAGTAAGCCTGTACTATGAGAATCGGTAACAGCACTTGTTTCATTGCCAAGCGCCCCAGGTAGTAATCTTACCACGCTGTCAATGATCGTCATGGCAGGCAGTTCACCGCCAGTTAGCACATAATCACCGACTGAAATTTCATCTGTAACAAGATGCTGGCGGATGCGTTCATCGTAGCCTTCATAATGTCCACAAATAAATACGAGATGCTTCGCACTACTAAGCTCCTCAGCCTTACGCTGGGTATATCTTTCCCCCTGTGGGCACATAAGGATTACACGAGGCGGCTCGTCTAAGCTGTCGCAGAGATCCTCCACAGCAGCAAAGATCGGTTCTGGCTTTAATACCATTCCCCCTCCACCGCCGTACGGATAATCATCTACCGTGTTATGTTTATTATTAGCATACTTTCGAAAATTTATCGCTTGTAGCTCTACGATCCCTTTTTCTTGTGCCTTACCGAGAATACTGCTGTTAAATACACCAGTAAACATTTCAGGAAAAAGAGTAAGTACGTCTATCTTCATCTATATCAACCCTTCAAGCAAGTGCACAGTAATGCGACGTTCGTGAACATCCACCTTCTGCACAACAGGGTCAATGACTGGCAGCAAAATTGGCTTGCGTTTAGGCTCTGTAGGAGTAACAACCCATACATCGTTAGCGCCAGGAGATAATATTTCACTTACTTTACCTAGTAGTTCGCCTTCATCTGAATATACCTCGCAGCCAATGATTTGATGGTAGTAATATTCACCATCCTCAAGCTCGCCTTGATCTTCAGCAGAAACACGAATGACCCAGCCTTTATATTTTTCCACTTCATTAATATTACTGAAGCCTTTGAGCTTAACGATGTACACACCTTTATGCTCACGAGCCGATTCAATCTCGATTTCCTGAGATTGTCCAGTTGTATCATCAAACATCATCAGCTTGTTTCCTTTAGCAAAACGCTCCTCGGGGAAATCCGTTTTGGATAGCACCTTTATGTCGCCGCGAATGCCATGTGTATTGACAATAACCCCTACATTGAACCAATTTCCACTCATTGTATCATCCTTTACTTCACTTGTTAGTCCTTAGTATAGCAAAAAGGGGCAGGATTTTCATCCAAGCCCCCAGACGACGCCGCATTATGATTGAATATCTACAACCACACGCTTATTCGATTTTGTCGCAGCCGAGTTCACCACTGTTCGCATCGCTTTTGCAATACGTCCTTGCTTACCGATAATTTTACCGACATCAGATGGATGAACCGAAAGCTGATAAATCGTACTGCGTTCGTCTTCTTTTTCGTGAACGCGCACATCTTCCGGATGATCCACTAAAGCCTTCGCAATGACAAGAATTAAATCCTTCATGACCAAAGCCCTCCGCTTCTCAACAGCAATTAGATAAAGCTAATTACTTTTGTTGTTTAAGCTCATGGAATTTCTTCATAACACCCGCTTTAGATAGCAAGTCGCGCACAGTGTCAGATGCTTGAGCACCTGTTTGTAGCCATTTCAACGCTTTTTCTTCGTTGATGGACACTTGTGCAGGTTGTGCAACTGGGTTATAAGTACCGATTTCCTCGATAAAACGTCCATCACGTGGAGAACGAGAATCAGAAACAACGACACGGTAGAATGGAGCTTTGTGAGCACCCATGCGTTTTAGACGAATACGTACTGCCATTATCATTCACCTCCTTCAACAAAATACAATCAATACTAAAGTTTTTATTATATACATCGAATCTGAGATTCGATGATGTTTAAATTACTTCGTAGGCTAATCAGTTTTAGGCTTTCAGCACCAAGAAGATGGCGTGAAGTCAGTGACGCGAAGCACGCAGCGTACGTTTTTGGTACGTGAGCACTGTAGCAAACGATGAACGTCATATTCGACGTCGACTAAGCTACTTCGATTAACATCGTGATCAAAGCCTAAATTAGGCTTTCAGCACCGAGAAGATGACGTGAAGCTAGGAAACGAGGAGCGGAATGTACGTTTTTGGTACATGAGCACCGCAGGCTTCCGATGAACGTCATATTCGACGTCGAGTCAACTACATCGCGATTCATCGTGATCAAAGCCTAAAACGGGAACTTTTTGCCCATTAAACCTTTAAGACCTTTCCCCCCACCCTTAAGACCCTTCATACCTTTCGGCATTTTCGGTCCGCCAGGGCCCATCATCGAGCTAAACTGCTTCATCATCTTACGCATATCGTCAAACTGCTTGATCAAGCGGTTAACTTCTACAACCGTCACACCACTACCAGCAGCAACACGCTTACGTCTACTATGGTTAAGCAAGTCTGGGTTTTGCTTTTCTTCCTTCGTCATTGATTTGACAATCGCTTCTACACGACCAAGCTGACGCTCGTCAACTTTCAAATCCTTCATATTGCCTTTAAGCTTACCCATACCAGGCAGCATATCCATAATTTGATCAAGTGGACCAAGCTTCTTCACCTGTTCCATTTGCTCAAGGAAATCATCAAACGTAAATTCTGCTGTACGCATTTTACGTTCCATTTCAGCTGCCTTCTCTGCATCGATTCCAGCTTGCGCTTTTTCGATAAGCGATAGCATGTCACCCATGCCGAGAATACGAGAAGCCATACGCTCTGGATGGAATGGTTCAAGGGAATCAATTTTCTCACCCATCGCTGCAAATTTAATCGGTTTACCAGTTACCGCTTTTACAGATAGCGCCGCACCACCACGAGTATCGCCATCAAGCTTCGTTAGAACGACACCAGTTAGCTCCAATTGCTCATGGAAGCTTTGTGCAACGTTAACTGCGTCTTGACCAGTCATTGCATCGACTACAAGAAGCACTTCATCGGGATTAACAATGCTATGAATTTGCTTCAATTCATCCATTAACGCTTCATCGATATGCAAGCGACCTGCAGTATCAAAGATAACGTAATCATGTCCATTGTCTTTTGCAAATTGCAAACCGTTACGGGCGATCTCGACTGGAGAAACCTGATCTCCCATTGCAAAGACTGGAGCTTTAATTTGCTCACCGAGCACTTGCAGCTGCTTAATCGCTGCTGGGCGATAAATATCGCAGGCAACTAACAATGGTTTATTGTTGCTCTTTTGTAGTAAGCGAGCTAATTTACCAGAGGAAGTCGTCTTACCGGCACCTTGCAAACCGACCATCATAATAACTGTTGGCGGTTTGTTCGCCTTTTCAAGCTTCGCTTGCGTTCCACCCATTAGCTCGACAAGCTCTTTATTTACGATATCAATAATAACCATGCCTGGCGTAAAGCTTTTCGATACCTCTAAGCCGAGCGCCTGTTCTTTAACCTTGGCTATAAAGTCCTTCACGACTTTGAAGTTTACATCGGCTTCAAGTAAAGCTAGACGAACTTCGCGCATCGCTTCAGCGACATCATTTTCCGTAACTTTCCCTTTGCCTTTCAGCTTACTAAATACACTTTGTAGCCTGCTGGACAAGCTTTCAAATGCTGCCATCCTTTATCGCCTCCATTCCTGCACTTATGTCAATCAAACGTATTTGTTCTATAATTTGAGTTAGCTCATGGCGCTGCTCTTGACCGATGGATAGTGCATCTAATGACGCCTCTAGCTTTTCAGTCAAGGCAAGCGTTCGTTCATGTCGAGCAAGCAATTCTAGCTTGTCCTCATAATTTACTAATGCCTGCTGAGCTCGTTTAATATTATCATACACCGCCTGGCGACTAATGCCAAATTCAGCTGCAATCTCGCCAAGTGAAAAATCATCGCGGTAATAATAGCTAAGTATCGTTTGTTGCTTTTCCGTTAATAGCTCCTCATAAAAATCAAGCAGCATATTAATTCGTGTCGTCTTGGTTAGGGCATCTGGCTCATTATGCTCCATTCTAATCCCTCCCAGATCACTTTGTACTGTCAAGGCATCAACCTTTACAGACGTTCAACCTCAACTATCATAAACGATAGAAAACACTCTGTCAAGCATTTTCCCTTGTCATAAATAAAATAAAGCTGTCGATAGCTGATAACACCATCAACAGCTCCATTATAATAGTAGAAACAGCCCGTGAACTATGACGATTTAACATTCACGGGCTGAATGTACATTCGTAAATAATATGTAATACCGGCTTGGTTCATAATCGCAGGTACCAGTTACGAAAATTATTGCTCGACTTGATTTTCAGCTTCTTCTTCCTTCTGAATTAAACCAGCGAACAACGCATGAACAAATTGCTCAGAATCAAACTCCTGCAAGTCGCCCATTTTCTCTCCAAGTCCGACAAGCTTTACAGGTAAATTCAATTCGTTACGTATTGCAATAACGATACCACCTTTAGCAGTTCCGTCAAGCTTAGTTAATACAAGACCTGTCACGCCACTTTTCTCGCCGAAAAGCTTCGCTTGGCTCAGCGCATTTTGGCCTGTTGTTGCATCAAGCACAAGCAATACCTCATGCGGAGCAGAAGGTAGCTCGCGCTGAATGACGCGGAAAATTTTATTGAGCTCTTCCATCAAATTCGTTTTGTTTTGAAGACGGCCTGCAGTATCGCAGATCAGCACATCCACATTACGCTGCTTCGCGGCATGGACTGCATCGTACATAACAGCGGCAGGATCTGCACCAGAGGACTGCTTGATTACATCTACGCCTACACGCTCTCCCCACACTTCAAGCTGCTCGATCGCACCTGCACGGAACGTATCGCCTGCTGCAAGCAGTACACTTTTGCCTTCGCTTTTCAGCTTGTGAGCAAGCTTACCGATAGTAGTTGTTTTACCAACACCGTTAACCCCTACAAACAGGTAAACCGTAATTTCACCTGCGGGAGCAACGGCCAGCTTCGTATTTTCTTCTCCTTTAAGCATACCAACAAGCTTTTCAGAAAGAACAGGCTGTAGCTCAGAAGCATCTTCAATTTTGCGCTTCTTTACCTCTGCACGAAGCTCATCAATTAGCTGCATAACCGTTGTGACACCAACATCGGCACCGATCAAAATTTCTTCAAGCTCTTCATAGAACTCCTCATCGATTTTTTTACGACGAGTAATAAGCTCTTCAACCTTCTCAACGAGTGCAGTTCTCGTCTTCGCTAAACCTTCCTTAAACACACTCGTTACTGCTTCAGCTTTCGCAGCAATACTTTCCTTCAGTTTCTTAAAAAAACTCATCTATTACCCTCCGAATGATATGAATTAACTTGAACGCTAGTGAAGCTACCTATTCAAAAGATGGTTCAATGCTTGGCTTTCAGGACCAAGAAGGTTGGACGAAGCTAGAAATTGAGGAGCGCAGCGTAGATAGACCTACGTGAGCACCGCAAATTTCGGCTGAGTTCAAGATTCGCCGTCGAATCCACTACAACGCATAGCATCGTCATCAAAGCCAAGCAATTGAACCTACCGCTCTTCCAATAGAGGTTCTAAAGCTCCGCTTTCAGTACCAAGAAGCTACCGTGAAGCTAGGGAACGAGGAACGCAGCGTACGCTTTTGGTACGTGAGTACCGCAGGCTCCCGATGAACGGTAGATTCGAAGCCGAGTATACTTCAACGCTATACTTCGTAATCAAAGTGGTGCTTTAGAACCTACCACTTACGCGGTTACGCCTTCTATTGGTTGATCCTCTTCTAACCTAACACTCACCAACTTACTAACCCCGCCCTCTTCCATCGTAACACCATACAACACATCCGCTTCCTCCATCGTACCTTTACGATGCGTAACGACGATGAACTGTGTTAGATCAGAGAACTCACGTAAATATTGAGCAAAACGAGCTACGTTGGCTTCGTCTAGCGCTGCTTCTACCTCGTCAAGTACGCAGAATGGGACAGGCTTAACCTGTAAAATTGCAAATAACAGAGCAATTGCCGTTAACGCGCGCTCGCCACCGGAAAGCAGCTGTAGGTTTTGCAGCTTTTTACCTGGAGGCTGTGCAACGATATCAATCCCTGTCTCCAAAATATTACTTGGTTCAACTAGGATAAGATCTGCACGTCCACCACCGAATAGCTTACCGAATACAACGATAAAATGCTTACGAATTTCTTCAAATGTTTGCTTAAAGCGTCTGGACATTTCATCGTCCATTTCTTTAATAACCTCATACAAGGTCGCTTTAGCTTCCATCAAATCGTTCTTCTGCTCACTTAAGAAGTCAAAGCGTTCTTTCACACGCTCGTACTCCTCAATTGCACCCAGATTAATTTCGCCTAGACTGCTAATTTTGCGCTTTAAGTCACGAACATCTAACTCAACGCTAGCAATATCTTCTGCTGGAGGATATTCTTGCTTCGCCATTTCATAGCTAAAGCCATACTCCTCAGACAGCTTCTTAATCGTATGATCAAGCTCGACATCCTGACGATTCAATACGATTTCGGTTTGTCTAATTTGCTCATCGATATTCCGAAGGGCAATTCGTTGCTCCTTCGTTGCACTTTCGCCTTGCTCCAAACCATTAAGCTTTTCAACTCGTTTCACTCGATAGGAATCTGTCCGATCACTGCAAGCTTGCTTACTTTCACGAAGCTGTACAAGTCTTGTCGTTTGCTTTACAGATTCTTCTTGTAGGCTCGTAGCCTGCTCCTGCAATTGCAGCTTCTGCTGCTGCTGCAGCTTCAGCTCCTGCTTAGCACGGTTAATGTCTTCACGTAAGCGAGCTGCTTGATCTTCGTAATTGCTATACTCTTGATCTAGCTTGGCAGCATTAATTTTCAAGTCAGTAAGCTGAGTTTGTAATTCTTCCTTCTCAGTCTCATTCGACTTACGACGCTGCTCAGCCTGCTTAATTGCTTCCTGCAATGCTGCTTCCTTCACGGCTAGCTCGGCTAGCTTTTGCTGCGCTTCTTCAATTTGTGCTGCAGCAGCCTCTTGCTGTGCAGTTTGTGATTGCTTATCGGAAAGTGACACTGCCTGCTGCTCACTTAAAAACTTCATTTCCTGCATAAGCTGCTGCTGCTCACTTTTTACGCCTTGCTCCTCAAAACGCTTCTGCTCTAGCTTTTCTCTTGCCTGCTCCGCATTTTGTGAACGAATCGATGCTTCCTTTCGCATATCGTTAAGCGATAAACGTTGCTGTTCGATTTGCGCCTTCAAGGAACGAATATCCTCATCGAGCTGTTCAATTTGACGGTGACGACCAAGTAAATTGGCACCTTTCTTCTGTAGGCTACCACCAGTCATTGAACCGCCCGCATTAACGACATCACCCTCAAGCGTAACGACGCGATAGCGATATTGACAACGAGCAGCGATACGGTTAGCTTGCTCTAGGTTTTCTGCTAGCAAAACTGTACCAAGAAGATTAAATACAATCTCCTTATATCGATCTTCAGTTTGCACTAATTCTGCTGCAACTCCGACAAAGCCATCCATTTCAGCAATGACACGACGATCACTTTCCGATAAGCGACGTCCACGAATGACATCTAGTGGTAAAAAGGTTGCTCGACCAAGCTGACGTTGCTTCAAATAGCTGATTGCCGCACGCGCAGTACGCTCGTCCTGCATCACGATATGCTGAAGAGCGCCACCTAGCGCTGTTTCTACTGCAACCTCAATCCGCTGAGGAACGATGATCAGCTCAGCTACAGCACCATGCACGCCATCAATTCCGCCTTGCGGTCGACGAGCAGCCTTTAAAATTTCTTTAACGCCAAGCATAAAGCCATCCATCGCATCCTGCATTTCTTTAAGCGTATCACGACGAGATAGATCACTATCTAGCTTTTGCTCAAGACGACGAAGCTGTGAGGTTGTTGATTCAATATCAACGTTTAGCTTACGTGCCTCGTCAGCCTCTTGCAGCATTTTCGTGCGAAGCTTTTCATAATCGTTAAGAAGATTAGCAAGCTTTTGCTCTAGCTCATGCTTTCTCGCATCCAATGAACGTTGCTGCTGCTGCCATTTTGCTTCTTCTTCTCCAATACGCTCCATACGGTGCTGCAGTGATTCCTGCTGCTGCTGAGCATAACGAATTTCATTACGAAGCTGTGCACCAGTACTTAATACAGTCAGTAATTCACCCTTTAGACGCTCTTCTTCATCCTGCGTACTGCCAGTGGCTACACCTTGCATCCGCAGCTCTTCAGCTTGCAGCTTTACGCGCAGTTCCTTCAATCGTTCCTCGAGCTCAGCTGCCTTACTACGTAAAGCAACCTCTTCTTTGGACAAGCTCATAATTCGCTCATCACTAGTTGTGATGCTTTGCTCTACTGCAAGCGCGGTTTGCTCATTATGACGAATTCTTTCCTTAATAACCTCGCTATAGCCCTCGCATTTTTCAACCTCTTCACTAATTTGCAGCATAGACTGATGCAGCTCGTCTAGCTCCTTTTCAATTTCGCGAAGCTGTAATCTGTCGCTTTCAAGCAGGGCATCATGCTTACTGACAACCGCAGATAATTTAAGCTGCTCTTGCGTTAATCCTTCTAGCTTAGCAGTCGATTCTGACCATGCTTTATGTAGCGTTTCGATTTGATGTACATAAAGAGAAATTTCCTTATACTTCAGCTTTTCTTTCAGCTCTTTATAATGCAGGGCAACCTCTGATTGTTTACGCAGTGGCTCAACCTGATCCTCAAGCTCAGTAACTAAATCATGAATCCGAAGTAGGTTTTGCTCTGTGTCATCAAGCTTACGCTTCGCTTCTTTTTTACGAGATTTGTATTTTACGATACCAGACGCTTCCTCAAAGATACCTCGACGATCCTCTGAACGAGTACTGAGAATTTCCTCAATACGTCCTTGTCCGATAATTGAATACGCCTCTTTACCGATCCCTGTATCCATAAACAGCTCGGTAATATCACGTAAGCGACACGCTTGCTTATTAATCATATATTCACTATCACCACTGCGATGGACGCGCCTGGTGACAGTTACCTCGTTATATTCGAGCGGCAATGACCCGTCTGAATTATCGAGCGTTAACGATACCTCGCCATAGTTGACTGCTCTACGCGCATCGCTACCAGCAAAAATAATATCCTCCATCTTACCACCGCGTAGGCTTTTGGCACTTTGCTCACCAAGAACCCAGCGTATTCCGTCAGAAATATTACTTTTACCAGAGCCATTAGGCCCGACAACAGCGGTTATGCCGTTAACAAATTCTAGTTCTGTTTTATCAGCAAAGGACTTAAACCCTGCCAATTCTATTCGTTTTAAATACATAGTTTGGTTTTCACCTCATAGTACATTGTACCACAGATATGTTGTCGTCGACATGAATTCCTATTGGCAATCTACACACAAAAAGCATCTCTTTGGACGACGTGTCCACTGAAATGCTTTTTGTATGTACGAAGGGTTTGTCCGCAAATTCTGCTGTTATTGCTTAGTTGCTTGCTGTCCAGCAAGCTTGTTCCAAGCATCAGCTGCCGCACGCTGCTCTGCTTCTTTTTTCGAGCGACCTACGCCAACTCCGTAGCAAGTTTGATCAATCGTAACCTCGATCACAAACTCACGATCATGTGCAGGACCTCTCTCTTCGAGAATGCGATATTCGATTGCACCAAGCCCGACATGCTGTGCACGCTCCTGTAGTTTTGACTTGGCATCTTTCATTAACAAACCAAAATTATTAGAATCAATATACGGGAACATATATTTTTCTAAAAATGAACGAGTTACATCGACTCCAGCATCTAAATATAACGCTCCAACAAATGATTCGAACAAGTCTGCCAGCAAAGCCTGACGATGTCTACCACCTAGCTGTTCTTCCCCTTTACCAAGCAATACGTACTGGCCAAATTCCAATCGCTCAGCAAAGTGAGCAAGTGATGGCTCACATACGACCGAAGCGCGCATTCTTGTTAATTCACCCTCAGGCCGTTTAGGGTAAGCTTTGAACAAATATTCAGAGACAAGAAGCTGTAACACAGCATCCCCCAGAAACTCTAAACGTTCATTATCTTGTACAGAACCTCGCTTATGCTCATTCACATATGAGGTGTGCGTAAAAGCTTGGCGTAGAAGCTTAATCTTTGTAAAATTGAGCTGCAGCTTTTGCTGCAGCTCATCAAATCCATCATGCTTCATATTTTCTCATCATGATAGACGCATTATGTCCACCAAAACCAAAGGAATTAGATAAAGCCACCTTAACGTCAGCTTGACGCGGTACATTTGGTACATAGTCAAGATCAAGCTCTGGGTCTTGATTGTCAAGGTTTATTGTCGGGATAATAACCCCATTTTTCAATGTTAACGCAAGAATAACAGCCTCTACACCACCAGCAGCACCTAATAGATGGCCAGTCATTGATTTTGTTGAGCTAACAGCTAGTTTATACGCATGCTCGCCAAATGTGTTCTTAATCGCAGTCGTTTCAGAAAGATCACCAACTGGTGTCGATGTTCCGTGTGCGTTAATGTAGTCAATTGCACTTGGCTCAAGACCAGAGTCCTTCAACGCACTTGCCATACAACGTGCAGCTCCAGTTGGATCAGGTTCAGTCATATGGTGTGCATCACCGCTCATACCATAACCGATTACTTCAGCATAAATTTTAGCGCCACGAGCAAGTGCATGCTCAAGCTCTTCTAAAATTAGTACGCCGGAGCCTTCACCCATAACGAAGCCATCACGATCCACGTCGAACGGACGACTTGCTTTTTCAGGCTCATCATTACGTGTTGACATCGCACGCATTGAACAGAAACCAGCCATACCAGTCGGACGAATTGTAGATTCAGCTCCACCAGCGATCATTACGTCCGCATCACCGCGCTGAATAATTTTAAATGAATCACCAATAGAGTGAGTTCCTGTTGCACATGCCGTAACTGCCGTTGTGTTAGGACCTTTCGCGCCAGCAATCATGGAAACCTGTCCAGATGCCATATTCGCAATCATCATTGGAATAAAGAACGGACTAACACGTTTCGGACCCTTCTCTAGCAAGATACGATGCTGATCTTCCCATGTACCAAGTCCGCCAATGCCTGAGCCAACCATTACCCCGGTACGCTCTGCATCAACGTTCTCGCCGATCTTCAATCCTGAATCCTCGATCGCTTTCAAGCTTGAAGCAACGGCAAATTGTACAAAGCGATCCATACGACGAGATTCTTTCTTATCGATGCCATAAGCAACTGGATCAAAATCTTTAATTTCTGCTGCAATTCTAGTTGGATATTCGGAAACATCAAACGCTTCAATTAGTGAAACACCAGATTTCCCTTCCAACAAATTGCCCCAAAATTGGTCTAGCTCCGAGCCTAGTGAAGTTAATACGCCCATACCCGTAACTACAACTCTGCGCTTCATATCGTTCACCCCTACTAAATTTCTCAAGCCAATCTATATTCAAAAGAGTTGCACCACAACTCTTTAGCTATCCATTACTGTATCGCTAGCTGCTTTGCATGAAAAATAAGATTCAAGTCCCGTTAACAACTAACGGGACTCGACCATCTTTAGGTATGAGATTGTATGTAATTTACAACTTCTCCTACCGTTGAGATCTTTTCAGCATCTTCATCAGAAATTTCAAGGTTAAACTCATCTTCTAATTCCATGATAAGTTCAACAACATCAAGTGAGTCAGCATTCAAATCTTCTTTGAAAGAAGCTTCAAGTGTCACCTTTTCTGCATCTACACCTAGGCGATCAACAACAATCGCTGTTACGCGTTCTAAAACATCGGACATCCGATTCACCTCCTCTACGTATTATACGAAAACGAACTAAAAATAGCTATCTTTCCATAGAACTTCTATTAAAAAGTTAGTACGGAAAACCCATTACATATACATACCACCATCAACATGGATCGTTTGTCCAGTCATATAGGAGGCTGCATCTGATGCTAAGAAGCGAACAGCGTTCGCAATATCCTCAGCTACCCCAAGCTTCGCAAGAGGAATTTGATCTGCCAGAGAATTCTTCAAATCATCTGGCAGCTTGTCCGTCATATCCGTTTGGATAAAGCCTGGAGCAACACAGTTTACGTTAATATTTCTCGCTGCAAGCTCGCGTGCACTAGCCTTTGTCAAGCCAATTACACCTGCTTTTGCTGCAACATAGTTCGCTTGACCAGGGTTACCTAGAACACCGACAACCGATGAAATATTAATAATTTTACCTGAGCGTTGCTTCATCATCGGACGAGTAACTGCCTTGATCCCATTGAATACGCCTTTAAGATTCGTTTCGATGACTTGATCGAATTCCTCTTCCTTCATACGCATAATTAAATTATCACGCGTAATACCAGCATTGTTCACTAAAATATCGATCGCGCCAAACTGGTCTACAACCTGTTTAACCATATGTTCAAATTCAGCTGCTTGTCCAACATTAGCTTTAATAATAATCGCTTGGCGTCCAAGTGCAGTAATTGCCTCAGCTGTTTCAGCAGCCGCTTGCTCACTGCCAGAATAATTGACAGCAACATCAGCACCCGCTTCAGCTAATGCGATCGCGATTGCGCGACCTATACCGCGAGAAGCCCCGGTAACAAGTGCCTTTTTGCCCTCTAAGCTAGCAAACATATCCCAACCTCCTAAAACTTTTCATGAGCTTAATTATTACACTTCCTTGTACATGAAAAGTACTCCGAAAGCATACCACTTAACTTTTTATGTGCTTCATGAGTTGCTTCTTAGTACATAAAAAGTACTTCGTAAGCATACCACTTAACTTTTCTTACGTTGCTTCCTTATATATAAAAAGTACTTCGTAAGCACATAACTTAACTTTTTATGTACTTTACCTTGTTCCATATACATGAAAAGTACATCGAAATCATAAGCTCTACTTTCCCTTAAACTGAAGCAAGCTCAGACAGTGAATCTAGCGCTTCTAGCTTATTAATCGTAATTGTTGTCACTTGCTTGTCGATTTTTTTAATTAACCCTGTAAGTACAGAGCCTGAGCCAATTTCTACAAATGTATCCACACCAAGCTCGATCAGCTGCTTAACGCTATCCTCCCATAATACGGGAGCACATACTTGGCGTTCCAATAAATCTCTAATTTCACTAGCTGATGTTACTGGTGCAGCTGTCACATTCGCAATTACCGGTACGGCAGCGTCCTGCATGTTGATCTTTTGCAGCTCATTACCAAGCTGAACAGCAGCATTACCCATCAGTGAGGAATGGAAAGGTCCACTTACCTCTAGTGGAATAACACGCTTCGCACCAATTTCTTTACCGCGTGCAACAACTTGTGCAACACCTTCACTTGTACCAGAAACTACGATTTGCCCAGGGCAGTTTACATTTGCAAGTTCAACACTTGTGCCCTGCTCGGTAATTTCCTGACAAAGCTGCTGCAAAGCTTCTCTTTCAGCACCAAGCACAGCAGCCATTGCACCTTGTCCATTTGGAACAGCTTGCTCCATAAATTGACCACGAGCACGCACTGTGCGTACAGCATCCTCAAAGCTTAGTACATTACCTGCAACAAGCGCACTGTACTCACCTAAGCTATGGCCAGCTACATAATCTGGTTTTAAGCCTCTCTTTTCAACTGCCTTCAAGAATGCAACACTAGCAGTTAGCAGAGCAGGCTGCGTATTTACCGTTTGCTTCAATGACTCATCTGGTCCATTGAACATAATATCCGTTAACGAAAACCCTAGTGCCTCATTGGCTTGTTCAAAGATACCACGTGCTTCACTGTCATGGTCGTATAGATCTTTGCCCATTCCAACTACTTGTGCACCTTGACCAGGAAAGACGAATGCGATTTTACCCACAGATTTCTCCTCCAAACATCATAGCTTAGTAAAAACCTCGTACTACCATTTCAATACTGTAGAGCCCCAAGTTAAGCCTCCACCGAAACCAACTAGACAAATGGTATCGCCTTGCTTCACTTTTCCTTGCTCCACTGCTTCTGCAAGCGCAACAGGAATTGAAGCTGCAGACATATTGCCATATTTATCGATGTTAACAACTGCTTTATCCTCGGTTAGCTCCAAACGATTAAGCGCAGATTGAATAATACGAATGTTTGCTTGATGCGGAACAAGCAAATCAATGTCCTTCTTCGTGATGCCGGCTTTCTCAAGCGCTTCTTCAGCTGCACTCCCCATTACGCGTACAGCGAATTTGAACACTTCATTTCCTGCCATATATAGATAATGCTCACCATTATTAATCGTTTCTACAGAAGCTGGTCGACGAGAACCACCACCAGCAAGCTTAAGCAGCTCGCCGCCCTTACCATCTGCACCAAGTACAAATGACTTAAAGCCACGATCAGCAGGCACTTCACCTAACACCACTGCACCCGCTCCATCACCAAACAGGATACATGTGTTGCGGTCGGTGTAATCGGTAATACGGGATAGTGTTTCCGCACCGATAACAAGTGCATTTTTATAAACTCCGCTTTGAATTAGTCCGTTCGCTGTTGCCAAGCTATAAATAAAACCAGAGCAAGCAGCAGAAAGGTCGAACGCTGGGCATGTTGCGCCAAGCTTCTCCTGAACTAAACACGCTGTTGAAGGAAACATCATATCAGGCGTAATTGTCGCCACGATGATGACATCGATCTCTTCAGCAGTTAAGCCAGCATTAGCCAATGCTACCTGTGCAGCCTTATATGCTAAATCTGAAGTCGCTTCTTCACTTGATGCCAAACGACGCTCTTTAATTCCTGTACGAGTGACGATCCACTCGTCATTCGTTTCCACCATTTTCTCAAGCTGCTGATTTGTTAATACGCGTTCTGGCACATATTTACCAGTTCCTAATATACCTACTGAAACCATGTGCGATCACTCCTTGTTGATTTCTGCTGTAATAGACTCGACTAACTTACCTTCAACCGCTGTTTTCGCTTGCTTCACTGCTGCTTGAACGGCACGAGCATCGGAGGAACCGTGAATTTTTAGAACGAGACCGTTAATTCCGAGTAACGGCGCCCCACCAAATTCGTTCGGGTCCAATGTTTTCTTTAGCCCTTTTAGCTTAGGTAGCATGATCGCAGCAGCGAGTTTCGTTAACCAATTTAATTTGAAGGCTTTCTTCAATTCATTAAAAATGACTGACGCTGCACCTTCATAAGACTTCAGCATAATATTTCCGGAAAATCCGTCACATACAAGCACATCACAAGGACGCTCTAGCATATGCTTGGATTCAACATTGCCAATAAAGTTCAAGCTACTATTTTTGAGCAGTTCATGAGCTGCCTTACTCACTTCGTTACCCTTCATATCTTCAGTACCGACGTTAAGCAATCCCACTTTAGGTGACTTCATCCCTTGTACGCGCTGACGATATATGCTTCCCATTAACGCATATTGCTGTAGCTGTTCAGCAGAAGCATCCATATTCGCGCCTAAATCAAGAGCTAGCATCCCTACACCGTCTAATGATGGTAATAATGGAGCAAGCGCAGGACGCTCAATTCCGTTAATCCGACCGACCACGAGTAAGCCTGTAGCCATCAATGCACCTGTATTACCTGCCGATAGCATCGCATCAGCCTGCTTGTCCTTCACTAAACGTCCAGCTACGACCATCGATGAATCCTTCTTGCGTCTAACCGCTCGAACAGGCTCATCCTCCGATTCAATAACTTCTGTAGCATGCACAATCGTTATATTACTTGGTAAGCCCTCTGGAGCGTGAGCCTTTATTTGCGTTTCATCTCCAACGAGCAATATTTCAACATCACTGTATTCTTTAGCGGCAGCGATTGCTCCCACCACAATTTGCTCGGGTGCATAATCTCCACCCATTGCATCTATTGCAATTCTCACTTTATTCTCCTTCCTGAGATGTAGTAGTATCGGAACGATAGATGAGGAAGCTACCCTGGAAGACAAGCTCATCCCCTACATATGTATTCAATTCTACTCTCGATTTATTCCTTTCTTCATCATTGCTGCGAACATGAGCTTTAGCAATGCATTTCTCTCCCAGATGAACAGGCCTTAAAAATCGAATATCTGCACTAGCAGTTAGAGCGATCGGACAGTCAATGACAGCAACAGCCAATGAATTGGCTTGGGCAAACAGATGATGTCCTCGGGCAATGCCTGATCTTGAGAACACATGCTCCTCACGAATTTCAAATAAAGATATACCACTATGATCTAATTGCAAATCGACGATTTCTCCGATAACTTCATCAAGCTGCAGAGAGCGTACAGAATCATAACTGCGCTCCGCCATTTCCTTCATTCGTTCACGCAGCTCAGGAATACCTAACTCCATACGATCTAAGCGTATCGTTTGGATGCTTACCTTCAGTGCCCTCGTTAGCTCGCGATCGGTGACGAATGGATTATCCTTTATATATTGGATCAGCAGCTGATGCCGTTCACGCTTTGATAATTTCGCCATGTCGGCATCACTCTCCTGTTTAGTATCTCAATTTAATACCTGGTACTAATTCAGTATAGTTGAAATTACGACCGACCGCAATCTATTTTATTTTTTTCTTCTATTAATTTATTATTCATCAAAAGTATAAAAAATAGCACCCTATCCGAAGATAAGATGCTATTTGTCGATTATTATTGAGAAATAATCTCTTTAGTTTTGTAATATCCACAAACTTTGCATACGTGATGACCTAGTTTAAGCTCTCCACATTGCTCACATTTCACCATACCTGGAACTGCTAGTTTGAAATGCGTACGACGTTTGTCGCGGCGAGTCTTGGATGTTCTACGTTGAGGTACTGCCATGTTTCCCACCTCCTTCACAAATTCAAGAAATACTATTCCTTGAAGAAATCTTTCAACGCTTCTAGTCGCGGATCGATTCTTTCATTACTGCACTTACAGGATTGATCATTAAGATTAGAGCCGCATTGCTGACATAACCCTTGACAATCTTCCTTACATAGCGGAGCAAATGGCATAAACAGCTGTACATACTCCTCTACGAAAGGTACCAGATCCAGATGATCACCAGCAATTTCAATCACATCATCTTCGTCATCCTCAGCCTCGTCTTCACTTAAGGCTTCGACTGGCTTAAATTGCTCAGCGAATGGAATACTTGAGTGAACATGTGTTGACTCAAGACAACGAGAGCAGGCTAATTCCATATCTATTTCAAGCTTACCCTCTACAAAGACCATTCCACCTTCGGGCTGAACCTTAAGGTCAATATGTACAGGGCCAGTTGAGATCACGTCTTGACGACGACGAAATAGCTCCGATACGTCCAGTTGTTCATTCACGATCACTGTTTGACCTTTTGCTAACAATTGTTGCAAACGAAACTGCATATTATCACCCCAAACAGACAAAGTTTATTATATCTATCCTGCTCATGTTTTGTCAAGAATAATCGCTATTGTTTTGTTACATCGCATTGACTTTGTCCGCATAATTGTCTCTATGCTATAGTAATTACTAGAATATGTATAGAAGGGACGTTTGCTGATGCAAGCAGTCGGACTGGTAGTTGAATATAATCCATTTCACAATGGACATCTATATCATTTGCAACAATCAAAATTATTAACCGGGCGAGATGCCGTCGTAGCCGTGATGAGTGGCCATTTCTTACAGCGAGGCGAACCAGCACTGCTAGATAAATGGACACGCACGAAAATGGCGCTTGCTGGCGGCTGTGATCTTGTGCTCGAATTACCTGTCGCCTATGCCACCTCATCTGCGGAATGGTTTGCACATGGAGCAATTGCAACGCTGCAAGCAACAGGTGTTGTCGATTCCATCTGCTTTGGTACAGAAAGCGGCCTATTAGAGCCGCTGCAAGCAGCTGCCAAGCTGGTAGCATCACAGCCAGAGACATTAACCAGAAAGCTTGCCGAAGCGCTCCAGGAAGGCGTTAGCTACCCTCGTGCATTTAGCAGCGCGTTAGAAGAGCTGCTCCAGCATGAGCAAGCATGGCAGCAGCAAGCCGTCGAGCTTGCTCAGCCCAATCACACACTGGGCTTGCATTACCTAATCGCTTTAGAGCGACTGAAAAGCAGCATATCACCTTATACCATTTCACGTCAACAAGCGCAATATCATGACGATGCTCCAAGCAGCCAGCATATCGCAAGTGCAACAGCGATTCGTAAATTGCTACAGGAGAACGGGCAGCTTGCACTAATTAAACCGTACGTACCGAGATCAACCTTCGAGCTACTTGAGCAGCAATTGGTTGTCCATCAAAAGCAAGGAATGAGCTGGGAAAGCTTTGCCCAAGCACTTTTCTATCAGCTTTCCGTTCAACCTCCTCATGCACTTGCACAATTTCGCGAAATTGAAGAAGGCTTACAGCATCGCATACTGCAATACGCAGCCCAAATAACAGAATACTCCGTCAATCAGCTGTTAGACGGTTTAAAAACGAAACGATACACACGTACAAAGCTGCAACGAGCATTACTTGCTATACTCCTGCAGCATCGTAAGGAGCTGTTCACAAGAGATGCCTTAGCAGATGGGATAAGTTACCTTCGTGTGCTCGGATTTACAGATAAGGGCAGGCAGCTGCTTAAAGTAATGAAAAAGCAAGCACATTTGCCGATTATCCATACCCCTGCGAAATTCGATAGGACTTCTGACTATTTACAGCTTGATGTCGCCGCTACGAGCTGCTATATGCAAGCATTGTCTCCTAACAATCCAAGGGCGCGTCTCGCTGATTATTATCTAGCACCCATTCGCTATTGAAAATAGTTACATTTATTACTGGAGTGAAGCGATAACCTCTATCGCTTCCTCTAGCGTTTCTACCCCGATAATTTGCATCTTGCTGTCAATTGACTTCAATGTGCGCTTGGCTGCTTTCTCATTGCCTTTCGGTACGAGAAAAACATCTACCCCCTGCTTGCTCGTCGTATATACCTTTTGCACGATGCCGCCAATTACACCTACCTTGCCAGCAGCATCGATTGTTCCTGTTGCAGCAATCTGCTTACCCTTGGTCAAATCACCTGAGCTAAGCTTATCAATCACGGTAAGTGCAAACACTAATCCAGCAGAAGGTCCTCCAATATTATCTGTCGCTATAGTTACCTTATACTGCTTATCACTAGGAACAATATCTTTTATTTCAACAAAACTAATAACGCCTAAAGCTTTTGCTACCATCTGTTCTTCAGAAAGCTGTAAGTCAAGCTTAATATCTTTAAGCTCAATTGGCAGCTGTCCATTGTCTCTCTCGACTATAAATGTGGTTTTTTTAATTTTGCCGTCTACAGCCTGCTCCTTCAGCCATGCAGAAAGCTCAGTGATGCTCTGAATCGGTAATTGTTCGTCACTCTGATTGACAGCAGCAAGGATATGGTCTCCAGCTACAAAAGGAGATGTCGCAGAAGATAGATGATTCACTTGCTGCACCTTTACTTGCTGTGATTGTATACTGTATTCAATATCTAGATAACGATATGCTGCCTCAAGTGCTTGCTGATGCGAACCCTTCATCATCGTCGTAACTGTTGCCACATATTCCTCAAGTGACGCACCGCCTAACACATCCGCCTTAAAGTTAACATCATTGCTAGGTTTAAACATCGCCCCTATACTTCTCCATATATTAGGTGTTTCCAATAAGACAGCAGTAAGAAATAATTGCCCTTTATCACTTTCATTAACCTTTCCACTATCCTGATCAGTTACAGATTGATCGCTATGTAGCTCTTGTGGTTCATGCTCCAAAGTAATAAAGCTTTCCGTAGATACAGCTATACCAGGCTTCGTTACTACGAAAGGAGACGGCGCATATAGCAAAATAGACATCATCACAACGGTTATTATCACAGTCATCATGACCGTTCGCACATTGATATCAAAACGTCTCATATCCTATTCCCCCCTTCAGAAGTATTCTTCATATAAATTAGGTACGGAACTACATGTTCTAAAATAATTGCATGAAGCGTAACAATAATGAATAAGTTGTCCAACCCACTGCAAAGGAGAGATTGAAGTTGCACAAAACGATCTTCATCGCAGCTACGATGCTCTTTCTCGTGCTTGCCGTCGTGCTCTCTCCAGATATTGCTCTTCAAGCGTCACTATCTGGTATATCCCTATGGTGGAATCTAGTATTTCCGGGCTTACTACCATTTCTCATTTTATATGAGTTTATGCTTGCCTTCGGACTAATCCATGGCTTTAATGCACTTCTATCACCTTTTATGAGACGTGTACTCAAGCTTCCTCCAGCAGCAGGTCTCCCGCTTCTAATGAGTTTTAGCAGCGGATTTCCAACTGGTGTTGAGCCAACAGTTAAACTGCTGCAAAATAACGAGCTAACGACTTCTCAGACACAACGACTAATATCCTATATCCATCTGCCTAATCCTGTATTTATTGTTGTCATTCTTGGCTCAGGCGTTTTTCACATGCCTCAGTATGGCTATATGATATTACTATCGATCTGGTTAGCTGCATTACTACTTATGCTTATTCACGCTAGCTGGACGTCACGTAACTCATCTTTGCAAGCACCTTCAGCTGCTAATAAAACGTATTTTGTTGAAGCGATGCAGCTTGGTCAACAATTAGACGGTCGCAGCTTTGGAAAGGTTCTCGGTGATAGCGTTTATAGCAGTGTACAGAAGCTGTTCGTTATCGGTGGATTTATTATCTTCGCTTCAGTGATCGCTGCCTTTATCGATCCATTGCTAAGCAGACTGCTTCCTAGCTTCCCATTTATCGAGCAAGTACTGCTAGAGCAGCATATTGGAAGCTTCGCTATTGCAAATTGGTCAACCGGGCAACAATCGATTATTCCATCGCTGGCACTAATTGCGGCTTGCTTAAGCTTTACGGGAATAAGCGGTATTCTGCAAGTTAGCTATTATTGCACTTCTGTTGGTATATCTATGCTTGCTTTCCTCCGCTATCGAATATTACATGCAACGGCAAGCTTTCTCGTTCTTTTCTTGCTGTGGCAGCCATTAAATTATATGCTTGGCAAGCTGCTTGGCACTTCACAAGCGACATTTTTCACTCCTGATCCAAGCTCAGCGATAACCAATCCTTGGCTTGGCTTATGGCTACCAAGCTTATTCATCTGTTTAATGCTTATTTTGCTTACCGCGATTACACACCTTTGGCATAAGGCTCATCATAGAAGATAGAGCTGAACGACACGCTCTGTTTTCGCAAATAATGAAAAGGAATTGCCGTACAAGCATAAGCAACTATGCACATACTGTTAGGCAATTCCTTCAATTTCAGCTTCACATAAGTATTAGATTATTGGCGTTCTGGTCCGCATTTTTCTCGCAGACGTTTTTCAACCTCTGGTGGCACCATTTCTGAAACTTTACCGTGAAACTTAGCAATTTCCTTAACCATGCTTGAGCTTAAATACGAATATTTAGGATGTGTCATCATAAACACCGTATCGATACCTTCATCAAGCATTTGATTCGTTGAAGCCATTTGCAGCTCATATTCAAAATCCGTAACAGAGCGAATCCCCCTTACAATGACATTCGCATTTTTCATCCGCATAAAACGGACGAGCAAATCACGAAAGCTATCGATTTGTACATTAGGAAATTGCTTCGTCACCTCAGTAAGCAGTTCTTTGCGTTCCTCTACTGTAAACATAGGATTTTTACTTGTATTGTTTAATACGGCAACGATTATCGTGTCGTATTGTCTTGAAGCGCGCTGAATAATATCTAAATGTCCATATGTCACTGGATCAAAGCTACCAGGATAAACTGCAACTCGATGTTGATGCGTCGTATTGTTCATCGTATCTCTCCTAATTGAATTCCACCTATGTAATGTTCTTAAATATCGTCACGGCGATTTCTCCATACTGCACATGACGAGTTTGCTCTAGTGTACCGATACTTTGCGGATAAAAAACCTTACTATCATGCTCAATGACAACAGTAGCATCCTCAGCGATTAAACCTTGCTGCAGCATCCCTTCTAGCCATTGATCCATATCCTTCATCACATATGGAGGATCTAGAAATATTAAGTTAAAGCTCATCTCACGCTTAGCTAGCGCTTTTAATGCTCGACTGGATTCATTGCGATAAATTTCAAATGCCGCTTCGCCATGAACAGCTGCGACATTACTGCGAATAACATCAATACTTACCTTTTCCTTATCGATGCTAACGACCTTATCTATACCACGGCTCCACGCTTCAATGCCGAGTCCGCCAGTCCCAGCAAATAAATCAAGCGCTACTCCTCCATCAAAAAAAGGGCCAATCATACTAAAAATAGCTTCCTTCACCTTATCCGTGGTCGGTCTCGTACCTTGTCCTGGCACAGCCTTCAAAGGTCTGCCTTTAGCTTTCCCTGCTATAACTCTCAAAAACCTTCCTCCTAAAACTTTTCATGTTACTACTCTGAACATACTTCTCTGTACATGAAAAGTACCTCGTAAGCATCCACTTAACTTTTCATGTTACTACTCAACTATTCAAGTCTCAGTCATTTCTATCGTAACATACTACGATAATCGATAAAAGCATACGTATTTCAGTATTATTAATTTTTTTTGGCAAAATAATCTAAGTAATTAATTTGATTCAGCTATGTATATTTAGATTGTTATTCGACCACAATATGTTCATCGGCATCTTTGATCGCTCTTAGATGTCGCAGAAAACCGTGTAGAGGACTTACGTTTCCCCATAAGCTCTTCATCCGGTTTCTCCTCTCCCATTTTTTTTGATAAGGGGTCCTGTAAAAAGGACCCCGCTATTTTTTTATCCAGAGACGGGCTCTTGGCCACTTGCTTTTCGCAGCTCATTAGCCAAACGATTGAACTCGTTGCGAGCCTCCTTGCTGTTAGTCGCCATATAAGCTGCACTTAAAAAGCGAATAATTTTGTTAGCATCTTCAACAGTCATCGTAACCCCTCCTTCTTCTTCAATAGGTTCCGCATCGTCCACATCTCGAGCTTCCAATTCTAATTTCATTTGTTTCAAAGCGCTCTCTACTTTCGTCACAAACTCTCTCCAGCCTGACCAATCGCCACTTGTATTCATTAGCCGTGGACAGTTTTTGCCACTCCAATCGAAGTGACGGCGAAGATGCTTTGTGTCCCAACCACGTTCTAGCAATAACGATGCAACAAGCTCTGCCGCATTATTTAATGTTTGTTCGTAGTTGCCACTTTCACATATTTCTATCCCAATTGAGGTACGATTTCCACTTGATGAGCTGCTACCATCTCCTGCATGCCATGCAACCTCATTGAGCGGGATCACCTCAATGGCCTCTTTATCGTCAACAACGATATGATAAGAAGCGGTTCTCGTATTTGTCTTATTCGTAAGCCATGAACGTTCGTTACGCGCGGTGCTAGAAGGGTTCGCTGTATTGTGTATCGTGATCGTAGTAGCATCAAGCTTAATACCTGGACGTCGATTGTTCGGTGTAGACTTTGGAATATGATCAACCCGATAATTTACTCTCATTGATCCGTCCTCCTTTATAAGCTGATAGTCCACGTAATTAATGGATAAAAAGAACTTTAGCATAGTTATCCCACTCTACCGATAGATTTAACATATAACTAAGCTGTCCAGCCTTAGCGTAGCTTACTCCATCAGCCACTATGACATCGATCACTTTACCATCGACATACACCGTTTTATCCTTCCAAAGCACATTCGCTCCCAAATACTCAGCTACTTTACGCACTGGTACATAGTTCGTATATTGCTGGTAATAAGCAGTTGCAATAAAGTGTTGTTCGGAAAATACAGGTACAATTACTGCATCGGCAAATGCTTTTGGCACTTTTGCTTGCACAGATACCACGTCATACTGTTCAAGATTATGCTGCTTGATAAGCGCAATAAGCTTCGTTGCATACGAAGGATCCGTGGCGTACCCTGCCGCTTGCAATTGATCAGCTTGTTCATTGGCTGTCCTCGCTGTAGCTACCTTCCGATAGCGACTATTTTGAAACAATACATCTTGATCCTTATAATAATGATAAAGTGTACGATAAGCGCGAAACGCACCTTGCTCCTTGACATTTGCGCCACTACGAAACTCCCATGTTTCCTTCATTACTGCATCGCCGCGCCAATAGGCGGTTTGCTTACCACTACCTACCTTTACTCCGCCTAAATTGTTCCAAGCTGGAATATCTCCGCCAGTTTCAAGTAAGCTTTGCGCCAATCGAACGGATGGCAAAATTGGAGAGCCTTGTTGACGAACAAACATTACAATCGGAGCAATTGTAGCAAAAAACTGCGTTCTCGAAAGCTTTGTCATGTGCATCTCTCCTCAGATTTCATATAATCTAGTTTATATAGCATTACTTTTAAGCTAGTATATCTATTATGTTATGCCTTTAATCGCTCGTGGTAACGGCTAACAGCCAGCTACGCTAATGATACAAAATGAGAATTGCTCGTCCCTCGTATTCCATCGCACGTTTAACGCAGCACAAAAAAGCCTTTATCGTGACTATGATAAAGGCTTCTTTACTATGCTACTTTAATCAACATAAAAAGCTAAGCTATTGCTATATAGCTGCTTGGCAACCTGCTCAAGTGGCAAATTTTTTAGTGTAGCAATCTTGGCAACAACATCAACCACCATCGCCGATTCTGTCATTCGACCAGCAAATTCACCTTCAAATGGCCAAGGACCATCGGTCTCTACCATCATTAGCTCTAGTGGATAGTAGGCAACAAGCTGCTGTATCTCTTGCTCAGTGTACACATCTGGCGTAATCGATATAGAATAGCCAGCTTCAATCATCCGATCTATACTTTGCTGACTACCCTTAAACCAATGGAAATGTGCCTTCTGCACACCATGCTTTTCAAGCAGGTCGCATGTAACATCAGCATCCTCATATACAGCATGCAGCACAATTGGTCGGTCAAGCTCCTTAGCAAGAATAATAAATCGTTCTAGCAAAGAGATATACGGCTTAGTATCTAAGACTTCCCCTTTTTCCTTTGCCTCAAGCCCAGTATAGTACGGGAGACCAACCTCACCGATGGCAAATACCTCACCAGACGCTGCCCGCTGCTTAATCCAGTCAATGAGCTTGGCTTCTTCCACCTCTGATAACAGAGGCTGCTCTGGATGAAAGCCATATGCTGGTACAATCAGCTGTGGAGCGCGTAAAAAGAGCTCGTAGGTTGCTTGTGAGCTTTCTAAATTCATTGATACCGCGACAATATGTGTAACATTTGCTGCACGGGCATTTTCAATTAGCCGCGCGCACTGCTCATTGCTGTATTGTTCAAGATGAATATGTGCATCAATATAGTTGGTCATGCGTAAACCTCCTTACCCTTCCAGCTGCTCATAAATGCGCTGCTTAAGCTCGTTGAACCGTCTGTCACTCCATAGCTCGCTTTTGCGAGGTCTAGGGAATGGTACAACGATTTCATCAACTACGGTTGCAGGGTTAGCAGAAAAAACAATAATCCGATCAGATAAAAGCAGTGCTTCCTCAATACTATGCGTAACGAGCAGAACAGAGCGACGATGCTGCTCCCATATCGAGAGCAGCCATTGCTGCATATGTAATCTCGTCAGTGCATCTAATGCACCAAACGGCTCGTCAAGCAGCATCAGCTTCTGAGGTGATAGCAATGCCCGCAAAAATGATACACGCTGACTCATCCCACCAGACAGCTTATGTGGATACTCATTGCTATATTCGCCTAGTCCCACCTGCTCAAGCCATTGCCCGGCTTGCTGCTGCGCCTCACGCTTTGAGACACCTGAAATTTGCAACGCTAATGCAACGTTACGCTTAACCGTATACCAAGGCAGTAAGGAGGCTTGCTGCGGCATATATGATATATGTCCTTGCTTGCCAGTAATATTCTCTTGATTTAGCCAAATTTCACCTGCATCCACCTGCTGCAAGCCACCAATTAGCTGGAATAGCGTCGTTTTCCCACTGCCAGAAGGACCGATAATCGAGACAAATTCCCCATCGTTGACGGAAAAATTAATGTCTCGCAGCACTTCACGCTTTAACCCTTTCGTTACAAAGGATTTATGAATGCCCTTTAGCTGTAGCATTAGGCTGCCTCCTTTCGTGGTTGCCAGCGGACGATTAGCTTTTCAATTAAGCCAACTATCCAGAAAAGCAACAGGCTTGACAATACAATTAAGGTAACTGCCGCAAAAACACGCTCTGGCATATACCCGCGCGACGACAGTATCATATATCCGCCTAAGCCGACCTTCGGCGATAGCCATTCAGCTACAACAGCTGTGGAAACACTATACGTAGCCGCAATTTTCAAGCCGCTAAACAAGCTGCTAATTGAGTTTGGTAGCTCAAGATGTCGGAACTGCTGCCACCTGCTGCTTCCGATCATCCCCATATAATTTCGTAGATTATGGTCGACTTGAGCCAATCCGCTTAACATCGCAATACAGATTGGAAAGAAACAAACCAGCACGATTAATAGCACTTTAGGCAATATACTAAAGCCTAACAGCATCGTAATAATAGGAGCGATCACAATGACAGGTATGTTTTGAGACAATACTAAGACTGGATACATTGCACTGCGAAAGATTGGAATGAAGTGCAGCAGCACTCCAAGCAGCACTCCAAACACCGCCCCGCCAACATAACCAAGCATAGTGAGCTTTAACGTCGCTAGCCAATGCTCCGACAGACGTTCCCAGCCTCGCCCCATCTCAATAAGCACCTCAATCGGAGATGGAACAAGCCAACGATCAACCAGCTCCAATCGCACGATAAGCTCCCACGCAATAAAAATTACGGCTATCATCACAAAAGGCGGAACAATGCTCCGCCATAATGTTTTTTTATTGTCCATCTGGGTATTTCTCCAATAGCTTATCCATCGATGCGCCTTGCGGATTATAGGAGATTTTAATTTGTGACAACGCGCCAGGACAGCCCGCTTCAATCATCGCCTCGTGCATACGCTGTACAATTTGTAACAACTCTGGCAGATCGCCCTCCATTGTCGTTTCCAGTGGAGCAACACGATAAGGCAAGCCAGATTCTTTAATAATTGCAATGGCCTGATCAACATAAGGGATAACACTTTCACCATTATTCGTTTTCGGAATCATTTGAATGCTTAGTAATGCGTTTGCCATTCTGAACACTCTCCTAATCTTATTGGAAGTTATAGTTTAACTTATTGCGGTAAAAATTCATTGGTAAATGCCTGCTCAGCGTCCAGCTCACCATCTAGTAAGCCATTGCTATACATCCAGCCTGCATACCCTTCCCATACAGAAAGCTTTTGCTCACCCCAACGCGATGCATCATCCTGATAACGTGGACTTAGCCATTGCTGACTAGCCTTCACTAGCTCAGGATTAAGATCCGGCTCAGCTGCAATAAGCACATCCGCCGCTTGATCTGGATTGTCGATGCTATATTGATAGCCTTTCGCTACCGCTGCTACAAAGCTTTTAACTAGCTCAGGGTCTTCAGCAATCAGCTTCTCACTAGTCACTACGATCGGCGTATAATAATCCAAATTCTCATTGTAATCCTTCATATAGATCATATTAAGATCAACGCCGCGCTGCTCAGCTTCAATTCCTGTCCAAGCATAGAAGATCCACGCAAAGTCGATGTCACGCTCGATCGCAGAGAAGAAGTCGCTGCTGCCCATATTAATAATATCTAATTTGTTAAAATCAGCATCCGCTGCAAGCATTAACGATTCAATGGTTGCCTGCTCAATTGGCGAACCCCAGCCACCATATCGCATTCCTTCAAATTGCTTAGGGGTTTCTATTCCTTTTGCCTTCGGTGAAGCAAAACCAGATGTATTATGCTGAATAATTGCAGCCAGTGACACTACTGGTAAGCCAGCAATACGTGCTAATGTAACGTTCTCCTGATAGCTAATACCGAACTCTACATTGTCTGATGCGACATGGGCATCTGCACCGCCATCGGCAGGAGCAATAATTTCCACCTCTAAGCCCTGCTCAGCAAAATAACCAAGATCACGCGCTACATATAGACCTGTATGATTCGTATTAGGCGTATAGTCGAGCATTAATGAAACCTTCCTTAGCTCCTCACCGCTTTGCTGCTCGCTATTAGTCGCTTGATTACCTCCTTGGTTGTTTTCCTTGTTGTTTACTGTTCCGTTGCTACAAGCTGTCACAACCACCAGCATTGCAACGATCATTAGCATCCTCCAAGCATAGTTTCTCATTCTGTCTCCCCACTCCTATTTCTATATTTTTCGCTGTCCAATTGAACACACGTACCCTAGTCCCATACGAAAAAGGCATCCTTCACGCGCGGAAGGATGCCTGCTATATGCAATCAACGCATGATATGTAAGCTTAGAATTCCAAGTCTTACCCCTAATCATGCAAGTTCAGTCTACTTTATCTATGTCTCCATTAGCCTCTCACCATTAAAAGGGCATAATAAAAATCGACATAGAAAATGACTGCCGATTTAGCAAATTCACATTTCCTACGCTGGAATTATCCAGATCAGGTACGGTCGAGAACAACACAGTTCTCCTCTCAGCCAAGTAAGCTCAGCTCCCGAAGTGTACTATTCAATTGGTCATGCTTCCCACATTATAACAAAAGGAAGAATGTTTGAATACCCCCTATTATTTTTTGTAGATAGTCAACTCGTCTAGCACTTTTATAAATTTCGGTTAATAGACTATATATGAGGGATTTTTAGTAAGCTCGAATTACACTCGAGCATAAGATAAAAGGGTGATAATGTTGATAACAATCAGCTTGTGCATGATCGTTAAAAATGAAGAAGATGTCATTGAGCGTTGTTTGAGCAGTGTGAAAGAAGCTGTCGACGAAATGATTATTGTTGATACTGGATCAACAGATGCCACGAAGGAACGTGCTGAGGCACTTGGTGCGAAGGTATATGATTTTGCATGGATTAATCACTTTGCAGCTGCACGCAACTATAGCTTTCAACAGGCTACCAGTGATTATATATTATGGCTAGATGCTGATGATGTGATAATGCCAGATGATCTAAAGAAGCTGCTGGAGCTAAAGAAATCTCCAAACTTCGACTATGATACTGTAACAATGAAATACCATCTCTCCTTTGATGAAAACGGTAATCCGACCTATAGCTATCGTCGAAACCGTCTTGTAAAGCGAAGTAACAATTTCCAGTGGATTGGTCCCGTCCATGAATACTTGTCTGTCTATGGTAAAAGCTATCACTCTGATGTTGCGGTAACCCATCGAAAAGTTCGTTACGCCACGGAACGTAATCTAAACATTTACTTAGCTCGTCTCGAGCAAGGTGAGGAGTTTACGCCACGTGATCAATTTTATTTTGCTAACGAGCTGCGTGACCATGGACGTTATGAAGAGGCGATTCAGTGGTACGATAAATTCCTCGATGGTAAGCAAGGCTGGGTAGAGGACAATATTGCTGCCTGCTCCCGCAAAAAGCAATGCTATCTAGGCCTTAAAGATTATGATTTGGCTCTACGAAGCCTGTTGCGTACGCTAGAATATACGCCACCACGTCCAGATTTCTGCTGTGAGCTAGGAGATATCTTTAATGATTTGCGCCGCTATGATGAAGCGATCTACTGGTATAAGCAAGCGCTTGAAACATCTCAATATAACTCAGATATGAGCTTCCATAATCCTGCAACTGCAACGTGGCTGCCTCATTTACAGCTTACCGTATGCTATGATCGAATGAGAAATTATGAGAAGGCAGTTGAGCATCACAAACTAGCAAAGTCATTGAATCCTAAACACCCAAGCATTATGTATAATGACAGCTATTACGCAAAAAAAGGCTTGCTATAATTACTCATTTATTGATTTGTAAAAAATAACAATCCACGCAACGATAAGATATCGTCGCGTGGATTGTTTTATTTTAAAGCTTAATTGATTAATGCCGCTTGGCGCTTGTAGTGATCCTCCACTACTAAGCAAGCCATCGCCTCAACTACTGGTACAATTCTTGGGCAAATGCACGGATCATGTCTGCCAATCGTTTGCACCGTAATTTCCTCGCCAGCTGTATTCAGACTTTGCTGTGGTAATGAAATGGAAGATGTAGGCTTAACCGCAATTCGGAACACAATGTCCGCCCCTGTACTAATACCGCCAAGAATACCCCCAGCATGGTTCGTAATAAAGCCTTCCTTATTCATCGCATCGTTATGCTCACTGCCAAGCATTCTCGCTGCAGCAAAGCCTTCACCGAATTCAATTCCCTTGACGGCTCCAATGGACAACATTGCTTTAGCTAAATCTGCATCTAGCTTGTCAAATGCAGGCTCACCAAGTCCTACATCAACACCGCGAATGACACATTCAACAACACCACCACAGCTATCTCCCTTTTGCGCTAGAGCCTCAATCTTTTCGATCATTTTCTCTGCGGCTTGCGGATCACATGCTCTTACAGCGTTGCTTTCAATAATCGATTCATTAAACGTTTCACATTTAATTCCACCGATCTCTACAGAGTAAGCAAGCACAGAAACACCGCGATGCTCTAACAGCTTGCGTGCTACCGCTCCCGCTGCCACTCTCGCTGCGGTCTCGCGACCTGATGCTCTACCGCTCCCTCTGTAATCACGATGACCGTATTTCTGGTGGTATGTGTAATCTGCATGCCCTGGGCGATACGATTGCTTAATGCTGTCATACGCTTCTGGTCTCATATCAGTGTTGTGCAGCATAATACAGAGTGGTGCGCCTGTCGTCTTGCCTTCAAATCTCCCAGACACGATATTAATTTTGTCGTATTCCTTACGTGGTGTTGTAACCGAGGATTGACCTGGCTTACGACGGTCCATCTGATGCTGAATATATTCATCTTCAATGGCTACTCCAGGTGTTACTCCATCAATAATGACACCTACTGCCTCGCCATGAGATTCTCCAAAAGTAGTGATTTTAAAGTTTTGTCCAAACGTATTTCCTGACATGATGACTCCTCCAATTATATTTGCTTTTTATTAGATTGTATCTTTATAATTGGAATAAGTGAAATTATTATTATATTATTTTGTCATAGAAAGGTTTAATGTCAGATGTTTATCAATACAGAATGGTACCGAATATTCCTTAGCGTATCGAAAACAAAAAATTTAACGAAGGCTGCACAGCAGCTTCATATAACTCAACCTTCCGTCAGCTATGCGATCAAGCAACTTGAGCAAAGTCTAGGTGTACATCTGTTAACACGGTTGTCTAAAGGGGTACAGCTTACGCAAGAGGGGCAGATGCTTGCTGAGTATGTTGAGAAGGCGTTTCATCAATTTACAGCAGCAGAGAATTCGATTCAAATGCTTAAAGAATTTAAGATGGGCTATGTTCGTATTGGCTCCAACGGTGCGATTATAAAAGACGTTATCCTGCCTGTTCTAGACAAATTTCATGTGGAATACCCTGATATTCGCATTCAGCTACTGCAAGCACAAACGAATATAATCGTAGAGCAAATTAAGGAGGGTAAGCTTGATGTAGGCTTCGTTTATCAGCCAATTGAAGATTCCGATGTCGTGATTACTCCATTAAAAAGTATTGAAAACTGCTTTGTAGCGGGCGGTAAACTAAAGGTGTACGGTAACGAACAGCCGCTAACGATTAAGCAGCTAACGAATTTGCCATTAATTCTACTGTCAGCTGGCAGTTTAACGCGGAATATGCTTGAAGTTTGGTTTGCCTCACAAGGCTATAAGATCAATGCAGATATTGAGCTTAACAGCATCGATATGATGGTTGAGTTTGCCAAGCGAGGATATGGAATTGCCTTTGCAACGAAATCAATGGTGCAGCAGGAAATCGCAAGTGGCGAGCTTGTTGAGCTAAAAACAGAGCTTCCCTTGCCAAAGCAAGAGCTATGTATTGTTACGAGCCATAATAGTAGCTTAATTACGGACATATTTAAGAGTAAATTTGTTTAGTTTTTATTTTTGGGAAGTAATGATAATAAGTCCGAACGCAAGCAATGGAAGAAGGATTAGTAGTGATCCAACAATTACTACTAATCTTTTTTGTTGTTGGCCCGATGTTTTTTGCATTGCACCGACAATAAAAAGAATAAGTACGAATGGCGTACTAACTAAGAGGTATTTTTTCAGATAAGACACTTGCTCCATCAATATGCCGTAATGAGGAGCTATGCTAATGATAAAGGTTAATATACAAATTGCCATTCCTAACACTGCACTTAACAGCAACGTAAAGGAATTCTTGTTTCTTACTGTAAAAAATTTAAGCAGCAAAATAACCGGGATTACAATTAACAGTAAAAAATAAAGTAAGGTAGGTAGATAAAAATATAAGGATCGCATGTGGACATTTCTCCTTCTAGCAACAAGCTACATTTCGAAACCACTTCATCGTTTGCTCCATTGCTACACCTATTTTTCCTGACTGTATAAGCTCATTTATCTCATTATTCACTTCCTTATTCATTACTTGATAGAGCTTAGAGTTATTAGTTAAATAGCCTGAGCTTGAATAACTTAGCTGATCACTCCATTTAATCGTAAAGATTTGACCTACACCCTCCGTCGTCACCACAGGGGTATAGTCGCTGCTGCTTATCATAGCATTTATTTCACTGATTACATTAGGATCTTCAATAATGGCCTCTTCCCCATTTCCAAATTGAAGATGTAATTGATCTACAGACAAGCTTAATTCATGACCAGATAATAGCTCTTTGTTAGCTTTAGTGCATCCGAGTAATAAAATAATCAAAGCAGTACATAAAAGCAATCCAATGATTTTTTTCATAAATTAACTACTCCCTTTTTGCAAAATAGTTTCTACAAGCCCTTTAAGCGGAGTTCCGATCTGAATCCCCATTTGCTCTTGAAGCTGCTGAGCTGCATCGACCATGGAGAGCTGCGCTACCGAAATTGGCTTATCAGGATGAGATTCTATAAGCGATTCAGTATAACTTTTTATCGTTTCTGTATATCGTTGCTGCTCTCCTTGCATTAAAAGTGAAAAGCTATTCTCTACAATACGTACTTCGATATTATTTATAATAGAGCGATCAATATGCTTCGCAGAAGCGTACTGAGCTAAACGATCCATCGTACCCTCAACTGTTGCTGGGTTGCTAAATAGTAAAATTTGTGGTTCAGCAATGCTGCATATACTTTGAAATAATAGCTCATCAAGCTTAAAAACTGGTTTCGATATGTTTAGCTGATGTTCGTCCAGCAGCGCGATATAATTCGTGCAAGTAATTAATATGGCATCCACGTCCTCACACGCCATCCATTGAATTTGCTCAATAACCTTCTGCTTTGCAAGCTCAATATTGAACCGAGAATCCGTCGATAGCCGCTTTATAAGCCCGGGATCAACAAAGTGAATAAGCTCGACATTGCGCTCAGCTAGTGCAGCATTTATGTATCCAATATTCGTGTGATATGCGTGAAGACAGGCTATTGTTCGTTTCACAATGACCAACCCTTTTCATTTGTGATGTGCTAATTACTCTTACTATAAATTAACGCAACCCGAAAAGGAAATGTTTCTTGTCGGGCATTGATGATGACTTTAAGCTAGTTTTTTAAATCGAGTAGGAGGCTGATTATTAATTAATCAGCCGACCTCTCACACCACCGTACGTACCGTTCGGTATACGGCGGTTCCTAAGTTTATACTTTTACAGTCTTGAAATATTCTAGGAAGGTT